>Ga0307517_10000110_pt1 | contig 120401 bp, 125 predicted proteins | sample 23_EM_MG_FD_194515 | JGI IMG/M metagenome (GOLD analysis project Ga0307517, IMG submission 194515) | Populus trichocarpa ectomycorrhiza microbial communities from riparian zone in the Pacific Northwest, United States - 23_EM | ecosystem: Host-associated > Plants > Roots > Unclassified... | reverse complement strand
AAGCTATGATAGTAAGGGTTGGGTTTTTGTAGTAACTTATCAATTGGTTTTGTGGCTCCTAAGTATACCTTTCATCTTTATCGATATTGTATTTTTTTTCTACTTCTCATTTACTCTTTCGTAAAATTGTTTCAACTTGCTATAGCCGTTCCCTTTGCTTGTGCCCCCTTTTTTTTATACGGTACAACCACTACATTCATCTCGCACTACTAAGCAACCTTTCCCCACTTGCTATCCTGATCCCTGCTAGTGGGATACCCCCTGCTAGCAAAATATTCAAAACTTAGGCGCTGTACCTTCGTAGGTGCCTATCAGGCCTGATGGGCTTTCGTAGGCCGATCGAATTCGGCCTATATGGGCCTAGGCTGTCTTCCGGAGCGGCTTGCCTTAGCCCGGCCTACGGCCTACCATCGGCCTGGCCCGTTGGGAACACTGGGTACAGATACTCGCAATGCCGAAGCGTTTTTAAAAGAAGAGTGCTATTGCATACCACCAAAATTTGTCCTTGTTGCTTGGATTTGGGCTGTATGCAATAACGTTAGCAGTCTTTTTTTAAGAAAAGCTCCGACATTGCGAGTAGTTGGTCTCACACCTCGTGCCTAACGGTATGGGGAATTTGTTCCTAGCTTTGTTTCCCTTTATGCTGGATGCCACCAGGGATCAGGCATGAGGTGCTTGGCTTAGTTTGCTTTTTTTCGTTCTATTCCATTCGGCACAGGGCATGGAGCTTAGGGGTTAGTTTTTACTATGGCCGTGGAGCGTGCCGGGCGATTCGGGATTTACACACTTTTTGTTTACTTGCCTAGTGCTTCTGATAGGTCTAGAATGATTTTGCGTTTATTTCACTTTTTTGTGGTTCGTGGGGTTTCGTTTGTGTTGGAAAAGCTGCTCGGCATGTTAGTTTCTTTTGTTTCATCAAAGAACGGAGATTAAGAAAGATGTTTTCATTGACGGATGGATAGGACAAGTGGAAAGCATAAAGGCTACAGGAATGAAGGAAGTTTTCTTTTGTTATACATTTCTTTTGTTTAGGGATAACAGAGTGTTTATTTCATTTGTTTCTTTGAAGGATAGACAAGGCGATAAGGAGGCATTTGCGGAACGAAGTGGAAATGTGTGGCGATGGTTGGAAGACTGAGAATAGTGTTTTGCTTCTCATATATACTTCTGTCATTTACCGTCAGTTTAGCAAGTAACTCATCGACGAATATACCTCAAGTTGCTCGCTATCATTATCCTCTCTCCCACTGTTGCTCTTTTGGTGTCGTATTTGCGCTTACTTCGTTTAGTTTGGAGGGGTCTGCTTTTAAGTAGATATACATCTCCTGCCCTGTCCTTATCTGGAGCCCCCTAGCGATCTCCTACTTCACCGTTTTCTCACGTTTAGTTCTTGGCCTACGGTTATCTCACTCTCCGCCATATCTTCTAGTCTCTTTCTGTACTGTACTGGTGTGCATTTAGCTTATTCAGTAAACAGAGAGGCTATTCCATAACCCAATCTCACCTAGTATCACCCACTCCTCCAGCTTCACTTTTGAAATCAGAAACTGAGATCAAAAGCCAACCCTAGATGAAATCTCATCTGTTCCTCTTGTCGTCCTCCTTTATCCATCTCCAAACATCAACCATAACAAACTGTATAGTCGCTCCTCGCTGTCCCGGACGAAATTGGCTGAATTCTAAATTGTTTTGCACCAAAACCTAACTCATTGTCCCGGATAATTCTGTCCTAGACAGATTCTCTTTCTCTTTTTTGGCCATCCGAGACAGTGGGGTACGACTGGATATACAAACTTCCAAACTAGCGCAGCCATCTGGATCTCGTCCATTCCCCTGCCAGCCCTCATATTTCAAACGTGCACTGTCGTTTCTTGTTCAGTACTTTCCACCATTCCATACCAACCACCACTCCTGCAATACCGATCATTTCACATTCCAAACAACCAGTGAACCATATTCCCGAAAATAACTTTTATTGCTAGTGATTGGGGGACGAAGCCTAGATAGTTACTATTTAGTTACAGGACCTATCACCATGTGACGACCCGCGCAAGGCTTAATAAGATCAAGGGAGGGGTCACTTGTTTGTCCTTAATTTTTGATTACTGTCCTTGTGCTCGGGGGCGAAAGGAGTTATTTTGTGCTGTGTTGGCACTAGTGGCAGTGCGCAGGTTGGGGTTCATCAAACTCTCTTTATGACAACAACTTCAAGAGTTAGGGGGCGTGTCTTGAGTGTGATTCGAGAACGCGAGACACAAGAACACTTTAGAAAGAGGCCAGTCTTCCTCTGCAATTGCACGGTTTTTATTTCCAACGGCCTTTCATGATCTCGTACCACCACCACCTGTGCCTCCACGTTACAAAATATCTGCATCTTCTATGCATCTTCAAGTACGCTGACAATCAGTGTATCTGGAAAAAAATAATCTTTAACAAGCATTACCCCAAATCCATTACATTTTAATCAAAAAAAGAAAAAAGAGCTCGTACTGTACAAGACCAAGACACCCTGGCCCAAAAATAGATCTCAACATATAACTTTATACTCTACTTGGACCTGGATTTGCTGAGAAGTGTAAGATTTCCTAAGAATGGAAGAAAATTTGACCTCTCCAAGAAGCTTCTAACTTAATCCCTAAAACTCCAGAGGAAAATCAGAGGCAAAAAACAAATAAACATCTCAGACTGTCCTGCGCAAAACTCATATCCACCCGACTGCCTGTACCAAGAAGCGACGATTTCCATGAGATAAGGCCAGGAACTCCAGGAAAATTAAACGGGGACGGGGCTACCGGGTACGGTGGGGATGCCCGGTCTCTCGTAGCTCCGCAAATTCATCGTTCCCATTTCCAGCAACCCACCAGAGCGGCGTTTAGCCATACTGCGTATTTTGGATGTCGGGGCTGGTATCTTCCCTCCCCGACAGCAGCTCCACTACTCCTTCATGGCAATTCCTAACAGCCCACAAAAGCGGTGTTCGGCCGAATTTACATGAGCCATTGGGATTGACATCTTTCCGTCCCAATAGTAGCCTCACCACCCCTTCGTGCCCATGCTCGGCAGCCAAAGAGAGCGGTGTTCGGCCATACTTCGTGTCTGGGATATCGGGGTTGGCATCTTCCCGCGCCAGCAATAGCTTCGCTGTCCCTTCATGACCCTTCCTAGCAGCCCACAAGAGCGGTGCTCGGCCGAATTTACATGAGCTATTGAGGTTGACATCTTTCCGCCATAATAGTAGCTTCACCACCCCTTCGTGCCCATACTCGGCAGCCAACGAGAGCGGTGTTCGGCCATTCGTGTCTGGGATATCGGGGTTGACACCTTTCCGCCTCAGTAGTAGCTTCACTACCCCTTCGTGCCCATACTCGGCAGCCAACGAGAGCGGTGTTCGGCCATACTCCATGTCTGGTATATCGGGGTTGGCATCTTCCCGCCCCAGGAGCAGCTTCACTATCCCCTCATGGCCCTTCCAAGCAGCCCACAAGAGCGGCGTTTGGCCAGATTTGCTTAAGCTATTGGGGTTGACATCTTTCCGTGCTAACAGTAGCTTCACTACTCCTTCACGCCCATTACCGGCGGCCCACAAGAGCGGCGTCAGGCCGGATTTACTCGAACTATTGGGGTTGACATCTTCCCGTTGCAACAGTAACTTCACCATTCCCTCATGGCCATTCCTGACAGCCCACAAGAGCGGTGTTTTACCGTACTTTGCATCTGGGACGTTGGAGTTGACCTCTTTTCGTCTCAATAGTAGCTTCACTACTCTTTCGTGTCCATTCCCGGCGGCCCACGAGAGCGGTGTTCGGCCAGACTGCGTGTCTGGGATGCTGGGGTTGACATCATCCCGCTCCAACAGTAGTTTCACTATTCTCTCATGACCATTCTCGGCGGCTCGTGAGAGCAGAGTTTGGCCAGGTTTACTTGAGCCATTGAGGCTGACATCTTCCCGCGCTAACAGTAGCTTTACTACTCCCTCGTGTCCATTCCCGGCAGCCCACAAGAGCGGTGTTCGGCCAGACTGCATGTCTGGGATGTCGGGGTTGGCATCTTCCCGCCCCAACAGTAGCTTCACTATCCCCTCATGACCATTCTCGGAAGCCCGCGAGAGCAGTGTTCGGCCGGATTTAATTGAATTATCAGGGTTGACATCTTCCCGCCGCAACAGTTTCTCCACTATCCCCTCGTGACCCTTCCTAACAGCCCATGAGAGCGGCGTTTGGCCATACACTGCGTCTGGGGTATCAGGGTTGACATCTTCCCGCTGCAAAAGTAGCTTCACTATTCCCTCATGGCCATTCCTGGCAGCCCACAAGAGTGGTGTTAGACCGGGCTCACTTGAGCTATCGGGGTTGACGTTGATATCTTCCCGCCCCAATAATAGCTCCACTACTCCCTCATGGCCATTCCTAGCAGCCCACAAGAGCGGTGTTATGCCAGGTTCACCCGAACTATCTGGGTTGACATCTTTCCGCCCTAACAACAGCTTCACTATTCCCTCGTGGCCATTCTCGGCAGCCCACGAGAGCGGTGTTCGGCCGGATTTACTTGGACTATCGGGGTTGACGTATCTCCTGCCAAATAGTAGACCCACTACTCGCGGCGCCTTCCCCCACCGACGACCTATACTCCCAGGATCGGCAAACCGTGGACGAAGAAGTAACCTCACCACCCCCTCATGCCCGTTTTCTGCAGCCCATGAGAGCGCTGTTCGGCCATAATTCGCGTCTTGTGGGTCAGGTTGAATATGCTTTTCTCGCAAGAGCAACCTCACTACCTCTTCATGCCCATATCTCGCAGCCCATATGAGTGGCGTCATACCCGCACCATCTCTTTGGTTCGCATCCCATCCGCTCATCTTTATCAAGATATTCGCAACTTCCGCGATACCGAAGTACGAGATACAATGTAGCGCAGAAAACGGCTTGCAATCAAGAGTACGGCCAATGGGAAACCCTCCACTTATCGAGCCCCAAAGGGATATTGCAGATATGTGACTATCGAATTGGTCAAGAAGCTTGAGCGCAAATGTTTTTGCGCGATCTGAGAATTCCATTCGCATGTGGGCCCCCCAATATGAAGAGGAATATTCAAGGAAGGGTGTGCCCCGGATGTCGGGGGACGGGTTGGCTGAAAGATCCTTGATGTACTGGAAGTTGAGATACGTCAAGCAGACTTCCGCCATCATCGAGTGAGCTCCGTCGAAGAGGTCGAGATCGTTGCAAAGGTATTCTCGCAGGGTAAAATGGATCAACCTCAAAGTCGAGGCACCCTTATCCACGGTGACAAGTCCTTGACAACAGTCTAGCAAAGTCGACATCGCAGGGATATCATCGCTATGGAGACTATTCGACCCTATCCGGATCGCTAGGGCGTGACATATTTCATCCACCCGCAATGGCCGCCTCGAGTGGGCGATCCACATCAGAACACCCATCCCAAGTCTTGCTTTCTCCCCATCCTGAGCTCTTATCCTTCCTAGCGTCGCCTCGTATGCGCCCCCCAAACCTAAGCCATCTTTCATTGCCATAAGCCTTTGTCTCCTTCGATATATGGTCGTCTCTTGGAGGATGGTCTCGATGCTTAAGGAGACAAGCAGGAACCTAGATATATCCTTCAGCATACAGCTCGAGGTATTTTTATTAGTGTGCCTTCTTCTCACTTACATTTCTGAAACTGTCCCGGGAATATTCTTTATAATTTCTTTCTCTAAACTCTCGTCCATCGCACCCGGCATCGTATCCTCTTTTAGCTTCGCTCGCAGGAATGTGACGATACCATCCTTGGTGGGTGTTATAGATCTAGTCGCTGCCCTCCCACCAAGATGTTTCTTGACCTCGTCAAAGATATGTTGTCTCCCGGTCAGAAATATCCGAGCACCAGGGGACTCCTGGACAATTTGGTTGAGCGAATCAAGAAGCTTCACCCGATGCCCCGCCAGACACTCGTCCAGAGCATCAATACATATGAATGTGCAGTGTGAGGACGAGATAGCCTGCAAGAACCCCACAACTTCTGAGAGAGTCAGCCTCTGGCCGCCAATAACCCCCTCCCCCTCCCGAAAAGCTTTGACTATTGTCTCCGGAATCCTTTCCAGCCTGCGAACAACCTGTTTCAGCACTGAGCCCAGAACAGCGGCTGGGGATTGCTCCTCCTGAGCGGCGAAGTCGAAGTAGAAGCACGCAACGGCAGCGCTCCTCCCAACGGCTTGCTTGCATAGCGCATCTATCACTAGCGAGCTAACATCACAGCTTATCAGAAATACCTTTCTCCCCTCGAGTGCCTTTTCTCTTACCTAATGTAGGTCTTTCCAACCCCCGGACCTCCATAACAGAACAAGGCTGAACCACTAGATTCACCCCCACGAATACCATCAACCCAGTTCCGATATTCCTGAGCCTGCAAGAGCCAGTCTCCCACATCATCGACCCTACGGGTCCGGATATCCTGATGCCGTATCCGGGGCTCAAGTGGAGATAGCCACTCCAAAATTTCAGCCTTCTCATCGGGCACCGTGTTAAAAACATTGGTATTATTGAAACAGTTGATATTGTCGCTAATGTGATGTCGAGACATCCTGTGTTATTCGCGGTTCTGAAGATTGTAGAAGGTGGGCTCTTTGAGTAACTTTATAGGGTAGTGCCTGTTAAGGAAATTCATGGGGAACGAAGAAAAGCGGGGGTGATCATGTTGGGACGAGGGCCTGGCCCGATCAATCCACTCGATGCTAATACTATCTGTGAAACCAAGATGACAATGGGCATACAGTAAAAGCTTCAATAATTGACCCATGTGCCATGTCGTCGGAAATTCCCCACTCTGGAAAAGAGGCGAAAAATACAGCAAAAGGTGAGCTGCCCAGCCCCTCTAAGAGACATAAAAAAACAAAAAAGCACCAGACCTTATCAGAGGAGGCAACTCCAACGACCTAGCACATGGGCCGATTACTGAAGTTTTTACGGTATGTGCCGACCCTGAGCGGATGAGGGGGAATGGGGCTCCGGTAGACGAGATTAGCAGTGGTGGCAGTGTTCAAACTGTCCTGCAATAGCACCAAATGTCAGGTCAGGAGCATATCGCCACTGTAATTCAGAAGCACAGGACAAGATCGCTCTAGAAAGAAGTTAGTCCTTCTCTACAATCACACCACTCTACCAGTATTTCAAACGGCCTTCAGTGATCTCACACCACCACCCCCACCACCGCCCCCACCACCGTCTCCACCTGTGCCTCCGCGCCACAAAATATCAATTCCTTCCATGCATCCCAGAGTCTTCAGCAATAAATGTATCCGGAAAAAAAGTATCTCTTATAAGCATTGCCCTTCCATTACATTCCACCCCATTCGAATGACGAGAGGTAAAAGAAAAAAAGACAAAAAGAACCATCGTACAGTACGGGGACAAAAGGGTTCGTCCGATGCCCTTTTTGCGCCAAAAATGGACATTTTTAAACAAACAATTCTCAACACTGCTTATATACAAACACTTGAAATATTTCCACCAGCTAGGGAATCACTACCTATTGAAGCCTCTGCAAGTAGAAGTGTAAGGAATCAAAGCTGTCTTCATTGTTCATGATTACGTCAACGAGTGTGAAGGTGACTTAAATTTTTGTATGGGGTGCCATACAAAAAGGTACATGGCAACGGATACCAGATACCTAAACGACCATTTCTCCATCACTTGGTAATATTTAAGGATTCCATAACCTTTTTCATGTTATCTACAGGTTTGCTAATGCAAGGACAAATTTTCGCTGATTCCCATAGACGTTGCGCAATGAGAGAGGATGGTGAGGATGGGCACTTTTGGTGTAAAAAGGGCATCGGACGAACCCTTTTATCCTAGTACTGTATTTTACAAGACTAAGCCACCGTCTGCCCAAAAATAAATTTCAAGATGTATACTCTACCTCAACGGAAGTCTATTCTAGAATCCAGCAAAGGAACAAGATTGCCCAGGAGTGGGATAAAAGTTAACTCACATATCCAAGAGCTTCCAACCTGATCCCTAAAACCCCAGAAGAAAAACTGAAGCCAAGAAACAAATAAACATCCCAAACTACCCTACACCAAACTCATATTTACCCTACACTACCCGTATCATACTAACAAACGACCATTTCTATGAGACAAGATCACGAACTCCGGGAGATCAAACGAGGATCCAATTACTGGATATGTCGGGAATCTCGGGCTTCTAGAAGCTCCACGGCTCCATCATGTCCACTCCCGGCAACCCCCCAGAGCGGTGTCCGGCCACCTTACGTATCTGGGATCCCGGGTTCGGCATTTCCCCGCCGCAACAGCAGCTTGATTGTTCCCTCATGGCCATTCTTGGTAGCCCACGAGAGCGGTGTTTGGCTATACTCAGCGTCTTGGGTGTTGGGGTTGACATCTTCCCGCTCCACCAGTAGCCTAGCTATTCCATGCTGGGATTCTCGCTAGCCCACGAGAGCGCCGTTCAACTAAAATTTTGAGCTATTGGGGCCGACTTCTCATCCCAAATACCGGTAGTAGGTCCACCGGTACTACTGGTACCCTCAACGCCTTTCTCCAAGGATCTATGCCTCCAGGATCAACAAATCCTAGACTAAGAAACTATCTTATTGCTCCTTCATGCCTATATTTAGCTATCTACAAGAGTGCTATTCGGCCATAATTGGTGTCTTATATATCGGGTTGAATAGAGTTTTCTCGTGTAACCAACCTCGCTACCTCTTCATGCCCATATCTTGTACCCCATATGAGTGGCGTCACACTCGCACTATCCCTTTGCCTTACGTCCCATACTCGAGTATGTTTATCTTTATTCTTATAGGGCACTTGCAATTTCAGCGATACCGAAGTACGAGACACAGTGTAAGGTTGAAAACGGCTTACGGCCAGGAGTATAGTAAATGGGGAGCCCCCCGCTGACTAACTCCCACAGAAATTTGGCAAATATGTGGTTATCGAACTGGTCAAGAAGCTCGAGCACAAATGTGTTCGCGCCATCTGAGAGTTCCATTTGCGTGTGGGTTCCCCAATATAAAAAGGAATGTTTAAGCAGAGGCATGTCCCGGGGGTCAGGGGACGTGCCTCCTGGAAGGCCCTTGACGGGCCAGAAGTTTAGATACGTCAAGAAGATTTCCGCCATCATCGAGTGGGCTCTGCCAAAGAGGTCGAAGTGTGTGCAAAGATACTCTTCGAGGGTAAATGGATCAACCTCACAGTCGAGGCGCCCATACCCACGGTGACAAGCCCCCGATAACAGCCCAGCAAGGTCGACATCGCAGAGATATCACCGCTATTGAGATCATTTGGCCCTATCCAGATCGCTAGGGTATGACATATTTCACCCATCCGCAGTCGCCGCCTCGAGTGGGAAATCCACATCAGAACGGCCACCCCCGATCTTGTCTTTCCACCATGGGCCCTTGTCCTTCCCAGGGTTGCTCCACACGCGCCCCCGAAACCGAAGCCATTCATCATTTCCCCAAGCTTTTGTCTCCCTCGATATATGGCCGTCTCTGTAGGATCACCCCGATTCTTAAGACAAGCAGGAATCTAGATATGATATTTTTCAGCACAGTATTCTAGGTATTTTTATAGGTGTCCCAGCTTCCTACTTACATTTTCGAAACCATTTCGGGGATATTCTTTATAATTTCCTCCTCCAAACTCTTGTCCATCGTGCAGGGCACTACATCCTCTTGGTTTGGCTCGCAGGAATGTGACGAATTCATCCTTGGAGAGTGTTATGGATCCAGTCGCCGCCCTCCCAGCAAGATGCTTCTCAACCTCGTCCAAGATATGTTGTCTTCCAGCCAGAACCATCCGAACGCCGGGGGCAATTTGGATGAGTGATCCGAGAAGCTTCACCCGATGCCCTACCAGACACTCTCCCAGCGCATCAATATAAATGTGCATTGTGAGGACGAGATATCATGAGAAGGTACTCGAGAAAAGAAAGGTGACTTTATTGCTAATAAGCCGTGCTGTTAGCTCGCTGGTGATACTAATGCAAGCAGGCCGTGGAGGAAAACGCTGCCATTGCATGCTTCTGCTTCGATTTCGCGGCCCAGGAGGAGCAACCCCCACTGCGATTCTAGGTTCGGTGTTCAAACAGGTTGTTGGCGGGCGACACAAAATTCCAGAAAGTATAGTTAAAGCTTTTCGAGACCAAGGAAAGGTTGTTGACAGGCGGGGGGGTAGCGCCCTCCGAAATCGCGGAGTTCCTGCAGACCTGATGTGGGTCTTCCCAACCCCCAGGCCTCCATAGCAAAACAAGGCTGAGCCACCAGATTCACTCCCACATATACTATCATACCAAACCAACCCCGATAATCCCAAGTTTTTAAGAGCCAGTCTCTTACCTCCTCGACCCCACGGGTTCGAATGTCCTGGTACCGTATCTGAGGTTCAAGTAGAGATAGCCCGGCCAAAATTTCAACCCCCTCGCCTGCCACCACACAATTATTCCACACAGACACTATTAAAACTATTAATATTATCATTAATATTAGGACATCCTATATCTTTCGCTATTTCAAAGATTATAGAGGATAAGTTCTCGAGAAATTTCATAGTAGAGCAGTTAATATAATTCCTGGAGGGCGAAGAAAAGCGGGGGTGATCATGGTTCTGAAGCCTTGTGGGCAAAGGCACCTGGTACTAGTATACCACCACGATTGGGCGCTGCGTTATACGCAAACCCCAAGCGGCTCATGACCGAATGGGGAGGCGACTAACCTCTCATTAATTCGATATATTTTATCCTGGCTAAGGCAGATGAACCCCTCAAAGATCAAAGGATAAGTTAGCAGATAACCTCAAACAATATCGTATTAATAACTCCGCCACAGCACTGTACCGTGTAGTTAGGCAGGGTCTGACCGTTTATCCTGCATTTTACATCAGAAAGGTTGCTTTTTCCTAGATCTACCGCACAGGCATACAGCTATCCAGCTACCTAAGCACTCGGGTTCAAGTACCCAGGGAACTGTTTTCGTAGAATACAGGGATTATTTCGCTAGTTGGCTACCCTTGTGTTGCACGAAAACATCTCCCCTGGCACTTTCACAGTACCGTACATCCATCTTAATAAAAGATGCAGTTGCCCGTATTTCAACAAACATGTCAACTTAAACAATGAGGCCGCAGTTCTATACCTTGTGTGAACTTCAAAAAAAACCCCCAGCAACTTTCCGGATATTTATGACATTGTTCCATTTTGACAATCTTGGTATATTGGAGGCCGGGGTGGTCTTTGTCAGTAATTGTAGGCGCCTCTACTAAACACTATACACCACAGATTTCTTTAAACAGAATTATCACCTCAAGCCAACACAGCAGTAGAAACTGAGTCGAACACAGGAAATACAGAACAAGAGCGGACCAAGGACCAAATGTTCATAGTGGGCTATGTCTGAGCATATAAAAGAACGGGAAAATAGAAAATCTTGAACCGATCTTATTCTTTTTGCAAGATGATTGCATTAACCGCTAAGGCTCCCAGAGCACCACACTTGGTTCATCACTTCCACACCCACAAGCTGTAGTAGCTTCTCATGTGTCTATCGTATACCTAGTGCATGTATTCCTCACAAGGGAGTAAGCAGAACCCCATGGGCCAGTTTAGAATGGCCAACCTTCGAAGAGAGGCGCAAGTTGGGGGAGGGCCAAAATGAGATCATGGATTATCACTATTTGTCTTAAGCCAGTCCTATCTATACATTTCGATTGTCACACGTGATATACCATGGACTCCATTGTGAAAGAGAAATCTAGTCATATGCAATGGGTCATTGCAAGGATGCTTTCCTCATGAGCTAACTTTCAATGTCCAAGCCTTTCCTACCGCCCTAATTATTCTAAATAAATAATCTAGCGCATCGCCGATAATAAATAGCCAAATCCCCTCAATACTCATCTTCCCCAACGCTTTATTGATTCCGTTAAGGTTTTCCTCAGTAGATCATAGTAACCCGATACCTGCCACTCCCCCACACTGCCCATATTAGTTTTTTGGCCTAGGTCAGCCCAATGGCTCCACTTACAGTGAGCCGACTTGAGCTCTTGAGTAACCCACAGAGGTGGCATATCCCTCCAAGGAAAAACATGCGTAGCCAACCCTGAGGACATCCAGCACTGGGTGATTCTAGGGCCAGTGTCGTCACCAAATTTCTGAGGTAGAAACTTCAGAATAATGGAGAGACCTTTCGAGTGAGACCTCATGAACCCCCCTACCCCACATTACTCAAAAATATTTTCTCGAGGGCGCAACGCTGGCAAGAGAAACTAGAGCAGCCGGTGACTGGGCTGAAATGCCCGAAATCTCTTTAGCATTTCTCGCTCATAATGTCCCTCCCCGCTCCTACTACGCGAAAGTGTAAGTTCATCCTTCCCTTCCCTCGTGCCCACACTGGATGCCCAACCGGTTAGGAGAATTACTAGAGAGTATTCTATAGTCCACATCCCAAAGGGCGAATTTCCACTCACAGTTTTCTGCCAGGCCCCAAGTGTAGCCTAGAGGCCGCTAATGGTCTGGCAGTTGTCCAAGCAAGGCAGACCCCTCCCAGCCTCTTGGGACTTCCTTACCAACGAGATATAAGGCACAGCCAGAAGCCACCACTTGAAGCCCAGGATATATGATTACTACCAAAGCAGCCGGGATACCGACCTTTCACCCCTAGGGGGCCATCTACTCAGAGTGAATCTAGAAAGCCCTCACCGTACGCCGGAAGGATTCCAAAGTCAAGAGACATGCGTGAACTACTAGAGCACAATGGATCAAGTGAAATGGGCACATGCAGGTTTTCCGCCCACCAGTCCTCCGATCAGTTGTCCAATCAAACCACTACTATTGACTCCCTCAATACTGATACGCAAGGGTAGTCGTTTGCTCCAAATGAGGACCGCTCTATACAATCAACCAAACCTAACTCCATTCAATCCCTAGTCGAATGCCAGTGGCTGCTCGCCGTGTTTTCCTAACTTCGGGAGGGTGAATCATCCCGGCATGAGTTGTGGCAGAATAACGTTCACGCCATTTACTACATAAGGATATGTAGTCGGTGACTTGTGTGGAAATGATCGAATGGTCAGGACAGTAAAGTTACAGACTAATGAAATGTAACTCCCCTCTCTCAATTTTCCTACATGCTCAAGTTCGACATTCTAGAGCACTAAGTATGTAGCCCTGCCGGCTTAAATTTCCAGACAAGAGCACAAGTTAAGGGAAGATACCCAATTGCAGTTGTCTAGACAAGCAACCCGGACCCCTTATCCCTATTTCTCCTTCTCACAACCATATCTTCCCTGACAGGCCTAACAAAATCATTCCCCCCAAGCGAGGGCATCCAAGGCCCAGACGCAGTAGACACAACCTCTGGGAATATCCCTTCAAACTTACATCGCTAACAACCCTACAATGGATCACTTACTCTACATAATCTGCAACTTTCAGCGCTTAATAGTTTCTATCCAAACAAAATACAGTTAGCCCTCCAAACTTCACGAGGAGACGCCCGATGAAACCTAATCTCTAATCCTTCCATTCGAGGGTTAGGAGAAGAGGGGCTATATCTGCCAGGGAATAGCAAGGGCCTGCCCAGCTCGCGATCATTTGAGATATCATATCATAGCCATGATTTGAGATGTTCGCAAACAGCCCTTTACCAAGCGAGCCTAAAATTCCCATATTTCCAAACACAATTTGCCGCTAACTCTAGGTTATGAGGAAAAGATCATAGCCCTAAATATTCAAATCATACCCCGAAATTTTCCATTCTAAGCCAAACACTTTGAACATCCCAAACGGGGATCCAGGCCCAACCCATAATTTAAGATAGTGAACAGCTCAAATCATGGTGTGCCAAACAAGCCTTACTTTTCCACTGCAAGCGTTAATATCAGGAGACACTCCATAGTACCCCAAATGCCAATAACACACCCCAGTATAATACAAAATCCTAGGTCAGTGAGGGCTAGCCCGAGATAAATCACAAAGGATCACCCTTAGGTCCCACGATATGATGCTTGCTCTATGCTATACCATAGATGTAAACCCAACCCCACCAGGTCACCACCAGCGTGACCACCATTGCCCTAGGATATCACAATCCATTCTGAGACGTAACAGGATTATTTCCGTCCATCGTACCTGCACTGTTGTTTTCTATCCCCTCTCCTCCTCTCATAGCTCATTTCCGTTAACTTCCCAAACCTATTTCCCCCGCCCAAAACAATTCCGACACCAGTTCCGCCACCCGCCCTTTAGCTCGGGAGGAAGGGGGGGCGGTTAGAGATACGGTCACGTACAGTACAATAGGTCTGCGAACGTGCATGGGCGAGTGACTTCGCGTGCAGGAGTGTCCGGGGGGGCTGAGTGAGGCCCACTGAGATGCACGCGATGTGGCACCGTTGCCGAGAGTCGAGGTGATATTGTGGGCGAGCCCCTGCGCCAGCGGTGGCAGCCTAGACCACCGTGCACACAAGCACTGATCTGCACAGCCACGCCGAGGCGAGAAACGGCCGACCGATAGAGTGTAAAAAGTTCATCTAAAAGTGCCACGTGTCATGCTACCGGTACTGTACGAGCATAGTACTCGATATAGGGCACACTTGACAGTCGAGCACAGCACATCCACTATCATGCCTTAACTGTGCTTCAAGTCATGACGACATCTCATCTCGACATCTCATATCGACGCAAAGGACAGGTAAGGCAACCGAGGCGTAATCTGCCAAAAAGCAAAAAATAAAATAAAAACCAAAACCCAACAGCAACAATCTCAATACCGGATGATCGCTGGCTTAATCTCGAAAGATTAAACTCTCGTCTAATCAGCGACGCATGAACTTCATGCGAAAGCAAGGGACAAACGTCCGCTACCTCTTTCATTTTTTTTTTAGGTTTCCTTCCGGGAACGGATTGACGCCCGCTTCGGGCCGTAGGTAGCTTCGGCTACGCCTAACTGTGTAGTGCTTTAGCGCCCGAGCTGAGAGCCCTTGAGCCATAACCTACACGGCAACCTCCGGCTGGCACTTCACGGGATGTCATTCTGGGGCAGTTTTTTCTTTTTTCTCCTGGGGGCCGCGGGATCCGAGGCTCGATAGGAAACAGATGAAGGAAGAAATTTTCTAATGAGGCGCAGGAGGTCTAGGCAGAAACAGATGAAGGAATAGAGAATGAGGATGGGAATGGGAATGGGAATGGGTATGATATTGACTCAATACAACGTAGGTCACAGCCTGGGAGTGTATGCAGGGCAATTGGTACCTTTGCGTCCCGTCGGGGGAGTCGCCGCGAGTTCTCAGTCCGTGGGTCGATTCCATCGGGTATCAGTAGGCAACCGTTGAGGTCGACCACGATCACCAGCTGACCCAAATATCCCATACCAACATGATGCCAGCGAAGCATTTCAAGAAGTTTGAGATCATTTAGCTCACCAAGAAACATCAATTTGCCTGATATCCGATATGACTTCCCAAACACTTGACCTTTTTTCACGGTATATCACTCGATGTTCCACTCGCCTGCGCTGAATGCAGATTCCTTATGCCTTCGTGATACCGTCTGCACAGTACCGTACATCCGCCACGCCATCAGAGACCGGACGAAGCACCAAACTACAACTATAGAAATCTCTGGATGCTAATTAGAAAAAAAAAACCCTTCACCCCAAACACTCCTTACCTCCCCGGGGGGGACGGGAACGGCCCTTCCCCAAGTCACATAGCAAGGCAAGTCAAGCGCGCCTCACCCACCGAAAGCGCTCAGAGTCCATAATTCGAGTGCCAACCCAGGGAGAGCCAAAAAATCATGTTGGTTCTTTTATTGGAGCCCGAATCGGATACCGGGAGTAGTTGTTTCACTGGCGTTTCGGGGCCGATAATATAGTTTTTCCGTGTTGCTCGGGAGAGGCACGACTAAATTAAACCAAGAAAAAGAAAGACACAAGCAGCGTGGGGTCGGAGCTGAATGATGCCCAAAAAGGCGCCGGTCAAGATTACCGGAGACCGAAGATTCGGGATTGCGGGGGGGTTCGCTGGAGGGTCGTACAGCACGATAAGTCGTGCTCAATGGATGGGATCTGCCGAGAAGAGAGAAGGAGAATCTCGCTGTCCGTGCTGGAGGATCTCGGGTTTCGGATTAGCCTCAGGTCTCATAATATATTACCGGTTTGTGATTCCACTATGCAGGATGGTGATGTGATTTTTGACGCGTCTGGGGTCTATTGTAAATTTCCTGGGGTTGAGAATAGGAGCCCGAAGCTCTTCGGGTTTTCTTTTTCCCTTTCTCTCTCTTCTAAGCGCAATTATAGAATAGCACTCACAAGGGGGACCATACCGAGAGTTTCGCTCTGCTCTGGAGAATCATGTATTCTCTGAATTCCCGGGTTCAGGGGGTTTCCGACTGAGTTTTTTCGCAACCCCCAGGAAATCTACAATCAGTTGTTGTTTGCGCGATGTAGCGCCATGCGAACACCTCGTCGAGCCCCGCATGTGCACTGCTGCACGATATAAATTTGAGTTTCGAATTAGGGGGATTCGGCCTTTTGGTTGAGAAAAGTGGATCCAAGTTTTTCGGGCTGGGGGACTTGGGTGTGTGTAACGCCTTTTTGTAAAGAAATCTGGCAGATCCGTTCGAGACTTGGCACCCGAAAGACGGTTTTGGATCCCGGAGCTGAATGCCTCTATAGTTTCTCCTACCGGTATCGTAACGAGGCTGGGGATCCAGGGTGTTACTTCTCGATTACCGGAGCAGCCTTGGGTGTCGGAACCTTGTGCACCACAAAAGGCCTTACAAGATTCACATATCAAGCGGTTGTCTAACTTTGTGTCAGTTCTCCCCCCGCCTTAAGTGCGGCGATTACCATGCTGCACCATGTGGCCCAAGCAGAAGCACTATATTGCAATCACGCTTCGTTTCGAAAGGCCAGTGCCTCTGGTTCCACTCGCTCAGATATCTTTCTGTACTGTACGTGTATCTACCCCAGGAAGCCTGGTCTAGATATGATGCTGGTACACTGTGTACTCACTCGGTAGCGTATTCTAATGTCTCCCCGCTTTCTCCGTTTAACCCTTTTTTGGTTTTGGTTTTTTTCCCCTTCTCCCTCCTACGCTTGGGCCCACTTCTGTTTAGGCAACTGGTTGATGATTCTTGTGGAACATGGGAATCCACTGCCGGTATGTGAGTCTTAAGATCTACCGTTCCGAGCCCTCGGTCAAAACCGCGGGAATACAGTGCTAGACTACGGGATTGGAGTAGAAGGCTTACTAACCAACCCGATAAGTAAATACAGTAGGTAATCTCTTTCCACCATCGGCGGCCTAGGGAACACGTTTCTCTCCTTATGTTTTCAGGCACGCATGTTTGAGTGTCGGTTATCTACGATCTGTTATGCGTTAATATTCCCATTACCTTTTGTAAATGCTCCCGCAGAATTGGTGGCTGGGTGGTGAGCTTCCAATGATGGGAAGTAGCACTTCCCGCCGAATTATTATCATTCCTAGGGAGCCAACCAAAGGAGGAAGGAGGAAAAGGAGGGGCGAAGGGGGGGGGGGGGTGGAAGGGGGGAAATGAAGCGAAAAGACATGGGCCCTTGTTAAAAGTGGTTGATTTAATGCCATGATGGTGGCCAATCACTCCACAACAGGGAGCCTAAGGGGAAAGGGAAAAAGAGAGAGGTTCTTTTATACCGATATCCCTCTCGATTGGAATTGAGCCCCTGTAATGGCCCCTGTCAAGGTTCCAATACAAGTAAGTTTAAACCCCCGTTGGGAAGGCGATCCCTGCTTCTTGTAATGCTTATGATTACTACCTTGTGGGCGAGCGGAACACTGGGCTATTGTCTAGAGTAGATCAGCCACCGGTGGTTTTGGTGGCGGATGAAAAATCTCATCCAATCACATACGGCTGGAGCTGCTCGCGCACTGCTCTCAAATTATAATTGCCTTTCACGAATTATTCCGTGTGAAGAACAAAAGACTGGATGCCTCGGAGGCGATACCCAGAACAATGGAACCTGGCTCGTTCTCTGGCCTTTCCCTCCAATTTCAGCCTACGAGCGCAAACGAGTCCAACAAATCGCCGGATTCTCGCTCTGGCTTTTTTTCCCATTCCCAGTAATTTGCCGGGCCGCCCATAGCCGGTACGGGGAATAGGAAAGCGTGACTAGGTCTGATACCCGCAGTGATTGGGGCCCCAGGTACCCAGCGCCCAAGTCTCAGCGCAGTAACCAAGTGGCTTGCGGCATATGGATCAATACCAATTGCGCAAGGGGGAGAGGGGCGGGGGGCGTATAAACAGGAGATACAATGTTAAAATGAGCCATGCACCGGATTTCCTACATCCCATTGTGATTCCTGTGCGTACAGACGGCCAGTTTAAGCTCAAAGATTTTTCAGGGCAGCAAGGTACAGTGCTGTCCACCTACGAGCAACCGGTTGAGATAATTACCTATCGGTACTCAAACTAGGCAACACCTTACTGTAAGTTCCACAAGGCTGGCTTACCCGAACCCGGCTCCAGAAAACTCCAGCTTCGCTTCCAAGCAAAGCCTGAGAGACTGCCATGTGAAGATTTTCTGGCCCCCATCGCAGTCATCACACCCACTGTCTCTCTCCCTTTCTCGGGGAGCTTCCAGAAGGGTGACTTCCACACCCGGGAGGTGTGAAAGGAAGAGGTAAAAAAAAAACACCCCCAACTAGGTTACACGAGTGATATATACCGGTATATCCACCTTCTGCCGGGTCCAGGTTTTGGATTAGCCTGTCGTGAGCATCAACCGAACACATCCTAGCCAAACAAAATCTAAAAAACGTTTCAGTCGCAAGATTTGGTAATTTAGCGGTTTCCCTCTGTCGCTCTCGCCACCGCCTCGCAGAGAGAGTACGGTATGCCATGTAGTTTACTGTACGGCGCCGGCAGGGTACTATTTGCTCTGGTGGGACGCAAAAGGTGGGTGGGATGAATGGGATGGACGTAGCCAAAGACGATAGGTGGTTTCGATTGTGGGCATGCGCACAGTATGTATCGTGCAGTGTGAGCGTGCAGTACTAATGCTGCGCGCTTCTTGACCCAACCCCGCGTTACAAGTACTCTACTGGCCTGCCGTGATCATCAACCTGGAGTTGGCTGCGATATGAGTTGGATATGGTGCTAAGCTCTAATATTCACTTGCCCACTACGGTATCTGTTGTGTTAGAGCACGCGATCTAACAATTGTTTTGTAATATGCTGTAAATTTGGTACACCTTCAGAACTCTAGAGTAAGCAGCCCGGGTAACCCCGCTGCGCACGACGGTAACTTAGCCTTCTTCGGCCGAAGATGGCTTGCTATCACGCAGTACCGGTACTGTACCAGTACTGTACATCCGTGTGTGCTTCTACGGCCGCTGGGAACCCCAATTGACAATCCGATAAGTTAAATCACAATCGCACTAGCACTACACTCACAATCTGCTCCGCTCGTACCTTACGATATCAATTCCTCCCCCTCCCCCCCCCGCACCGCCCCGCCCCCTCCACCACCCACCCTTTAAGCTAGCTAGGAATTTCCCAACACTTAAAGCACCCGCACTCAGATAGTCGCCAGGGAGAGAAATAAAAAAAGAGAGAAACCTCCGGGAGAGCGGGAGTGCTAGTTCCGACACCTAACGTCCAATGTCTCAACATCCAACTGCTTGGCACTTTCTCCCCTCCGCTCCTTCTCCTCTGGCTCAACCAACCGCAATGTACTAATACCATGCTTTACCACGCAGCATCCGTGCGAGCTGAGTGAGCCCGTCTTACGAATAAGTGACTTACATCATCACCCTCTCCCCAGATTTATTTATTTATCTTTCTTCTTTCCCCATAAGGTATGATACTCGCACAACTAGGGGCCACGGACATCGCTGCGGCAATGATGGATGTCCACGAAACGAGTTACAAACTCAGGACTCTCCGAACGGTAGTTACGACAAAAGCCAAAACTACGAAGCCGAAACTCTCTCTCCACTGAAGGGGAGGTTTTGTGAATCTTCTCTTGGGTATGATACTGGTTTAATTTGGGTGTGGTATCATGAGGGTAGGAGGAGGAGGAGGAGGGCGCTAAATCGCCGATGTTTGAGTGAGACATGGTGATACCTGAGGGAAGGGAGGGAGGGAGGGAGGGTACGCGGCGTGGTATCGTCCAGGTAGGAAAAACAAAAATATATGGCACGGGGACTGCTGCGTAGAGTAGAATTGAGCACTGGTAAAGGTGAAGGGTCGATAAGGTACGGTAGGTGGAACGGGGTTAGTTTTTGAGATTGGGATTGGGTGTAAGTCTTTATCTTCGAGTGATGGATTGGCTATGTTGTTACGGTACCTGTAAAGTGCTGTACCGTGGGGCATCGTAGGGTCTGTGTCTATGTAAATTAGTGGTTGGTGGTCGTCGCTCTTTGGTCTTGCTGATGGTAATGCACTCTGCCGGCATGGGATATCCCATAACGTGCCCCCGAACGTACGGTACCGAAAAATGCGGTACGGCGCTACTGAAAACGAAAGAAAGTTTTGCTCCGATGGGGATCAGGGGAGGTGATAGGCCACTTTCCGGAAGCATTACTCTTCATCAACCCTTTAATCTTTTTCCCTTTAGTTGTACTTTTATGTCCCCAGGTGCATTACGTTGCTTCGTTACCGCCCAGCATCAGGACCATAGAGATATCATAGCTTCAAGCCATCGTTCATCCAACAACGTAAACTAACCACAATGCAAACACAACACATTTACCGTCCGCGCTCATTTGCCCTACGGCACCCACATGCCAACTTCTCTTTCAAGCCAGAGGAATTCCACATCTGTATCATATCCTCTCAGTCAATTCCCCACATCACAGCGCAAAACTTGGATCCGTGCATTCTTTCCTCCATTCATTCATTCATTTGTTTTTCTCCACCCTCGTCTTCATAGTCAGTGTCATAGAAGCACATTGCAAGCTTGGATTTCGGCAAGATGGTTACTGGCGGCGTGGGATTGGATGAACGCTGTGGAGGAGAGAGAGTTACAATGGGTTTTATACTTAAAGTAGGGAGGAGGTACAAGAAAGAGCAAAAAGAAGACGAAAAGAAAAAAGAAAAAAAAGGAAAAGGAAAAGAAAAGAGGAGAAGAGGTAGCCGTAGAGTACCGTACTGTACTTGTATAATATGATACGGAAACAAAGGGGATGTCCGGATTCCGGAGGACCATCGTTCGATGTGATATCTTGGGCAATCGTGATTACTTGTGACCACGGTAGCGTACTCTACTATTTGTAGAGTTAAGTAGCACAGTACGGGATAGGTACGGCAAACCTTACCCTGCGGTGCTCCCCTTCCCCACCACCCCCTATATAGCAGTCTCGAATGAGGATCGGTTTCGCGTTAATATTTGCCTTACCACCCGGACCAGGTGTCGTGACCTATCGATTGTGGAAATAACAAGCCTCAACAATTCCTGTTGCACCTTTTCTTATTTTTTGTTACCTATTTTCTTTTTCTTTTTTGTTTTCTCGTCGGAAAGTAATATTTCGGCCGGTCAATTGATAAATCGTAGGTTTTCAAACCTGGTCAGAGCAGAAGGAAGGGGGCGGTTTGCGAAATTCGGGTTTCCAAGAGAGACCGGGTAGCTTGTATTATCCTGCGGTCGGATATTCTATCAGATTGTTACTCCCGTTGGGATCCTGGGCTCTGGCTCCGGTTTTTCTATGACTAGTGAGGGTACGATAGGTACAAGAGTTGGCTGAGCGTGTGAACATATACCAATTCGTTGTGGATATCCACCCTATCTTACGGTACAATCGACCCGCCCCCCTGCGATCTGCGAGCGGAGAGGGAGGGGGTTGTGGGCGGTACCGGAGCTCGGGAACTCAGAGAATATGAGAACTCCCATTCTCCATTAGACTTCGTTCATATGCTTGCTCCCCTTCCGCGCTTGGGACGATTTGTTCTGAACATTGGCCTGGTTTGAACGGTGGCTTCAGATTGCACTATCAGACGAGCTACAAGTAGGGCGCAAAAGCACGGAGCCGCGATGCCTATCATCAATTACAAGTTCTCACTTACCTATATATTATAATATTGCATTGGCAAAGCCAGTGGGAAGAAAGGAAGGGTAAAAAAACAGAAAATAAATTTCTATCGGGGATTGGGTTTCGTCTGACGTATTCTATAATACTCCTTTCCAGACGTGAATTAAATTACTACAAACGATATTATTATGAAAAGCATCTGTATCTGTTGGGGCCGATCAATCACTCGGATTGCGGCTTGCGAAATTATGGTAAATGGTGGAGGTGAGGGGGGAAAAGGAAGAAAAAAAGCACACTGCTGATCCCAACAAACGTGCTGCCGCCAAAATTGAGGCTTTGGTGTCTGTCATCGGAGAGCCGTGGTTTGTAGTTTTCTCACTGGAGTAGGGGCGCAAGCAAGCAGATTTCGCTTCGCTTCACTGCTCTTAGCCAAGGAAGTCAAATAGTGGATTGTCGCAAGAGGGAAAAGAGTTACAGAGCATCTTGTTGGAGCTAACAATAACAGAGTTTTACGGTATGAGCTTCGGAACTCCTTTGGACCAACACCGTAAGTCTAAAAACGAACTCTGCTCTCATTAATTCCTCGAGCCAATGCGGGTTCGGGATGAACTTTTGCGGAGGGTATGGTGGCCTCCAATGGCATCGATATCGTCCCGATAAGGCACGCGATTCGTCGACCGCGTGCAATCACTCATTTCTGCTCCGCTTTGTGCGTACCCGGCGCCTGGAAATCCCGCCACAGTGCCCTAGAGTAAGCTACTGGCATTTGTGCGACTGGTCACGGGGATGGGCACAGTAGGTTAGTTACCGTATTGTTTATTTCGTTTTTTTCTCATTCCTCCTTCTGCTCCTCCTTCGGGCTCTCCCTACCGTAAAGTGGTGTCATTGTCTTGGTTGGTTTTAGCTATCGGCCCTGATACCGGATGATAGACGGCTTTCGGTCTATTTTATGCTTACTTTTTGCGGATCGAGTTCCCCATCAATTACGTGCGTTAGCGCTATTAATGTCTTTCCCACGGGTCGAGCACTCGAGAGGATAGAATTATAATCTTATCTTAATCTTAAATTTGAATCTCGGGGCTGTGACCGCGGGGATCTTTTGGCTATGGATTCCCTCCAGTTACTTGGGTTTCCTCTTGCTACCGTACCGATATGGGAATTTGGGTGCTCCAAAATTTGCCACGGTGCCACCATATTCCTCTCTCTGCCATACTAATCTTTTGCCGTCATAGTTATCAGTCATAGAGAAGGCAAAAAAAGCCAATGCGTCGGGCCCGAGCATGAGCATGGCCAAACAGCAGGAGCGGACAAGGCGGAAAATAAGAAAAGAGTACGGTACCGGTATGATAGGAAGAGAGCGAGAGAGGGAGGTAAGGAAAAAGGAAAGTAACCCCTCTTGTCATCTCATCGGATTCCCGGCCTGCAAGGGTGGAACGTTTGTCAGACGTGCAGGCTGAGGATCTCGTGGTTACCCGGAGGATTACCAGCCCTGGTGTAATTCAACTTTCAGATTTCCGGTCATCATTTGGGATGAGATGCTGCACGAACCAGGGCAGTATCGTAGGAGACCCTCCTCACCCCTTCACGATATATATCCACCGTCTTGGTTTGCCTACACTATGTGGGTGCTGCATAGTACTCGTAGGCTGTTTGGCCGAAGCTGCCTAGCTGATGAAGCAGAGAAAGGCATACGAAGTAAGAGAGACGTAAGCGGTAGCTAACGGCGTAGATCCCGAATGTCAGCCATTCTTTGGGAATAAAAACGTGTGGTATGCTCTCCGCAGCTGCAGGTGATTTAATACAGAACACCGGTACTACTGTTTGGAAAAGGGAGACTTTAGGTCCATCTATTTTCTCCACCGCAGGGAAGAAATCGGAGGAAATCAAAACCGACATGGCTTGTTTCTTCGCCCTCATTCGAGGTCTAGATGAGAAAAGGGGGAAGTGAGAACGGAACGTGGATAGGCTACGAGCAGATACGAGGGGGAAGGGGTGGATGAGAGGAAGTAAGAGAAGGGCCAGGATCCAACATAGGGGACCCAATGGTACTTCGTACTTGTACCTTTTGTAGAAACACTTTGGGACAAGAAACCCTCTCGTTTCGTTTCCTCACCCACACCAGTGATAAGGGTCCCTTCTTCAGGAGCACCCGCACTTCCGCTACTTGACCTTTTGGTTTCTGCATGGCCGTTGCGGCGGGAGTTGTTCCTTAGGTCGACAAAGTTCCCGTCGGATCCAGTCGCGCTGCCATTCAGGTTATCAAGCGAGATTAAGCGTCAGTCATTTTCAGCAATTTCCGCACATCCCTTCAAGAAGAAGGGCTAAAGGTAGAAAAAGGCGAATCATGGAAATGCCCCAGTTGTCCGATATTTGGTGACCTAATTCACACGCATTTCCTCACGACGAAACGAGACATGTCGGCGCTCGTCGTGTTAACGGATGAGAGTTTTACCTCCCTTTTTTCGCTCTACGGTGCACTTGAAATTAGCACTCTTGGTAATTCTTTTTGCTTAGATAATACACGCAAATAGTGAGGCTTGGCTACAATGGCCTCGTGTAACGAAGGTGTTGCGTTGGTGATTCGAAAATTTAGTATCCCCACTACCGATACCGGTAATATCGCCCTTGCTGGGAATCCAAAAACATAGAACTGGAGAGGGGTGTCTTGTGAGCACTTCTATTAAGCCATATCTTGCTAAGGATATGGCTGTGGCTAGAAATTTTCGAGAATTATTATTGTGTTGGTTTTGGTTAGTTTGAAGCGCCCGGCACAAAACACTGCTTGTGCTGTACCGGTACTCGGTAGGAATTTTCGACTTTATCTTCACCGCGCAAAGGGAATTCCACATTGGCAATTAAAAAGGAGGTTCAGGGGAGGATTATCCTGGGCTCTTGTTCACTATCTAGTAAGGGATCACAATACTGTGCAGCTAAAGGCTGAAGCCGATCCCCTCCATAAATCCGGTCAATCAATTTATTCCAGCAAATATTTGAGGCGGTAACGCGAAAAAGTCTGTAGTGCTAGTACCATGGCCGCAGCACTGGCTATCGACTATGGATGGTCATGGACATGAAATCGGGGTAGTAAAACGAACCCACGAGGAAAAGTAGACATTCTGCCGGCAGTCACGAAATCAGGTTTATCCTCGCTGTACTCGAGCACTGTCATCGCCATCATACGTCAGTTTCCAATGGATAGCGTTAGTAAAAGGCGCATGAGAAGTGTTCGTACCTCAGCTGGTAAGGCGGCCAGCACAGGTTGAGACAGAGATGCAAGGTCACGGTTGGTCAATGCAGAGTCACGCACCGCCCTTCTCCTTTTCGCACTTCTCGGAGCTTGTACCTAGAAGCTTCTCTACTCGAGTACAGGGCGAGATCTTGCCGAAATGCACAGTTTGCCCCCCAATTCAGCTCGGGGGGGGGTCTCGATCGTGCCCCATGATTCCAGACCTTAACAGGGGATGTTCAGGCACAACAAATACCAAGGTCAGGGTACAGCACCACTCTGCCGGTATCGTACACGCTAGGTCTGTGGAAATTTTAATAATAGGCATTAATGCACGGATTTGAGTGCTTTCAGGTGAAGTGCAGTCCACATCAGGGTATGGAAGAGGGAGCTTTGAGGGAGGAGGGAAGAGTGGCTAAATTGACACCCACATCTCTTTGCTCGGCAAAGCCTAGCTAACGCAACGACTGGAGCCAGACTCTTGCTGCTTGTCGCTTCTCCCTCCTTGCATGAAGTTCCATTTATGCTTGCCCCATTGCCAAGGGAACACTTCCCAGCCAAGCAGACAGTGGTAAATTTTCAGTACAGGAGCGGTTCTGGTGGGCTGTGCTCGATGTACCAATACTCGAGTGCTCTGCAGTACTAGTAGTTGTTGGCAGTACCAGGGGCCATTGTTCCTGGTGGTTAGGTACCCGCCCCGTCTGTCTCTTGACACTATGTTTTATTTTTTGTTTTTCTAGTCACTCATTCTTGGATTCTGGTGGGTGCGGGGGGAAAAGGCGACGTTGGCTAGGTCCAGCGGATTCGTGATCCAAGACTTCAGCCTTCGCCCTCCACTCTCCCACACTTGCCATTGCCCTCCCCCCCCCGCAGGCCCGATGACCTATTGTGTCTTACGGCGATACTCTTCCTAGACTGTATCCTTGTGAGCAACCATTCACATCCCAAATATGCCAAAAGGGATAAAAAAGTAAAGTGCAGAGCAGCATGGATCTTGTGCTGGGGGGCAAAATCGCCTCGGTTGCCCATGGCAAGTATATATCGCGGCCACCTCCCCCGCCGCGCGAGCAGTCGTGACCGTAACCTCTCTGCCGGGTGCCTCTTTCGTTTACCATAGCAAACTTTTTTTTCTCTCGAGTATATACTTGACTGCCCCCCAGTCCTCCGCACATTCGACCCTCGTTTTTTTTTAGCCTCTAGGAATTTCATACCTTCGTATCAACCACCTTCTACCTTTTCAAAGTTCAGGTAACCTAGACGACTTCCCATTGGACGTACTCAATTACATATTTATACACCGGGCTCATTCGTCATTCGTTTTAAACCATTGCTTGCTTGTCTGATACTATCAACTATTGCTATTATATATACCACCACCGCCACGACCGCCGCCACGACTACTACGACTACTACGACCACTGCGAGTTATTGAAAATAAAAGGGTTTTGGGTTTGGGTTTGGGTTTGGTTTTGGTTGCGGGAGTTTGGGAGTTTATGTCCGTCTCGTAAATCACGGAGTATCCTTTTCCAGATCAAATCCGAGGTGTGGCCTTCGATTACGAATACAATGGCTACAGGTTGCCCTCCACCACTTCTCCCTGGGAGTCATTATCCAGCGAATGGAGGTGGTGAGTTCGACCACACAACCGTTAGTGCCCTGCTGTCGCAGCTGACTGATGAATCTTTTAGATACAAATGCTAGAGTATGCGTGCCAATGCTCTCCGGCGGAGGAACGTGCTGCCTACCGTGCCCTAAACAACACTGGGTATACCCTGACCGTGAGTTGTCCACCAGAGATGGGCACCGGACTTTTCAAACTAATGGAGTCTCTTAGATTTCCAGCAGTTAGTGCGTTACTCTACAAACATAAGCTTTGTGAGCGTAGGATGCTGTGCTTTCATGCTTCTTAGTTTTGCAGTTTTGCCGGTTGAATTCACACGAAGACACTACCTGAGCGTATGTCTGGTGTTGGCCATAATGCTAATGCAGGTGCGTGTGACTCGGTGGCTTTGGATCGGATAGGATGAGTGGGTAGGCGAGATAGGACGGTGGGCTAATGAGACTAGGTATCTTTTATAATACCTATGGGGAACCAGTCGACACAGTGCTTTGATAAAATTACACCTCACGACATGTATTCGAGCATTAATTGTGCTCTTTCCGGTGCCTTCTTATTAGGTGGAGGATGGTGTACAGTCATGTGGGGTATGTTTTCACAACCCGGTGGACTTGAGAATCTGTCTGACAGGTCTAGTTTTCCTGCGAACGTTATCACTACATCTTCAAATTTGTTGGCAAGTAATCCCTGGACGCCGCTTCTTCCTCGCCGCACAGGCTGCTGGATGGTCGATACCCGTAGTTTTCCTAGCCATAGCACTATCCATAACCGGAGTATCGTTCCGGTTTGGTGAATCATGCCATATCAATTCCAAGGCAGGGCTACAAACCTTCTGGGGGCCGCTCTTAGCGGTGGCTGCGGCATCTATTGTCACACAGTCGATAACGTGAGTGATTCTCCTACCACCTGACTAATACGTAACTGACGAGGTGATAGCTTTGGTTACTGCATCCAGGTCTATCTCCGTAGTTTAATGGAAGAGAAGGAAGCAACAGAGCTACGATCACCGCTGCCATATGCAACTAGTATTAGGACCGTGACCGCAGGGCAGGCTTTCAGAAGGATTCAGAGGGTCGTAGCGCTGCAGTGGAGGGGGGTATTTGTTGTTGTTCTGATTCTTGCAAACGTGGTATTTTTTGCGACGGTTTTCTTGCAATTCGATGGGACTACGGAGAAGACGCCAGAGAATGCGCGGATAGGGTTCAAGTGGTTGCTGTGCTTGCTTCAGCACAATGGAGATAAGGACAAGTGTTTGGACGTTGCGGCGGAACTTGTGATATCCGAGTCGACTGCCCTAGCGGTGCTATTCTTATTATCAGTAAGTTACCTACTCTTATATGATAGTAGCCAGGCTGGATCTGACGGTGGTTTAGTTTAATGGAATCTGGGCTCTCATCCTACTTGGCAATCTCTCCATCTTCGTTGGCTGGTATAACTTCTTCAAAAACGTCTTTGTTCGGAAGAAGCCAAATGACGAGTTTGTCTCCTTCAACGCCAGACGCCTCTCTGAGCCCGACCCACCGTATGAAATGCTCGATTCAGTAAAGGCCGGAGGGAGCCAACCCCCATCAACACCAGGAAGCTTTCGCCCAGCAGTCTTGAGATCTGGACAAGATGCCAGTCTCTCACTCTCAATACCGAGGGAATATAATCCTAACACATTCTCAGCACAACTCAGAGAGCGTGCGGACAGCGACGCATGCGGCCACTCATCAAGATTAAGATCCGAGAGCTCATTTTCTTCACCACCTTACACGCCATTTAAAGACATTGCATCAGCCGGACGAACACCCCCGGCGCCTTATTCACCATACAAAGAATTGGGCTCGGCGGGCCGAAGTCCTTCTCTAAAAGAGGGCCAATATTCGCCATACCGAGATCTTCACGGAGATAGTAAGAGCCAGATGTCGGATTATGTTTCCCCTCAAACGCCTCAATACCCTCCTGATGCAAAGATTGGGTTGGCTTCATAGAGGCCCCCTCCCAGTTCTTTCTATTCCTTTTTATATTAATTCGGTAATTTGAGATTTAGCGGATGGGTTCGGTGTATCATTAGTTTTTTTCTTTTTTCCTCTTTTCTCTCCTGTTCTCGTGGCCGCATGGGGAGTGGTGGTTCTTTGCACGTTTTTTTTCTCTTTGGGGGTTGCTAACAGGTGCTATTTCTTCTGCGTTTCACTTTCCTTGAGCATAGGCGGTACGGTACAGTCACTATGGTATAAAATTGGCTGGCTGGCTGAAATCTGCACGAACTTGTCTAAACTATTCTTTCTTTTCTCCTCTTTTCTCTTCTTGTTTACTATAACTTTTTACAACCACACCCCCATTTTTTTGTATATACTAGCGTAACGTGGGATTTGTTAATAGGGAGATGAGCAAGAGAAAGGTTTCTTCCACACGAGTTGTTCCATTGGTGTTTCTACGCTTGACCCTTGACTCTGCACTACAACGGTGGAGCACCCAAATACAATGCTCTGCTAGTACGAGTACACGACCTGCCTAAACACACAAGTCCCACTGATTGGCTTGTAGGCTAGGATTACTAAGATTCGACCAATCAGTAGGGACTATGTATTTAGACTGGTGCGTGTTTGGGCGTCCCGCAATTGTGGTCGACTTATCTGGTCAGGAATCCGCAGTTCCAACCGGCATGGCATGGCATGGTGCTGTGTTGTGCTGTAGGGTACCGTATGAGATGGGAATCCATCGATGGCGCGACGACTGGAGAAGACTGGAGCTGAGAAGAGGTCCCGTCGCGCAGGGGTTGATCCCTTTTTTTTTCTCCCCTTCTCTCTGCTGTGGTAATATTTCACAATAAACAGTCTTTCATAACATGCGCGGTTATGACCCGCCAATCAGCCAATGGAAGCACCCCGGCCACCACCAGACCACTACATTCCTGGAGCTAAAAAGGGAAGAATTAATAACTAAATTCTGATGTTGTTATACCGTATCGCTTTTTTCCCCTCCTTCTTTTCCCTTTCGATTCTTTTTCTCTCTCTTGCCCTTTCGTACATGCCGGGAACATGTACATGTTGAGCGGGAGTACTAGTACAGTACAGTACAGTACGTGTACTCGTACCCGCGGGCCCCATAAGTGTCCAGATATCTTTGAAATTCGCTAGTATTGTACTGCCAGCTGCACTGTGCATACCATCGAGCCTCATACCGGCAGTTGGATATCTAGCTGTCTTGGCCTCATTATCATCTATCATTCCCCTCTTCCCCCCCCCTCCCTCCCCTCATTCCTAGTTTTTAATCATTGCTGCTACGGTACCTCCGTTAGCCCTGCAATCTATGGATTCCGAGCCAAAATGCCCCTAGGAAGGATTAGCGTTTTCTTGACATGGTATACGGTCAACTCACTACATGTATCGGATCTCGTTAACCGGCATTCGCAATTCTGTTAACTTGTCAAACTGGACCTATCCTAGGCCGACTGAGACAGAGGATCTTAAGAGATTTTAAGGTACAGATATAATACCGATATTTTTCTTTATCCTTTTATTATTCCTTCCTCTCCACTGTTGCCGAGTAAGTTGCTTATGCAAGCTTGCCGGCGAAAGAAACGTACAGTACTGCGCTGTACGAGTACAATATAGTACCCCCCTCCCCCCGCCAGGGAAAGTAGCGTGGACATCTACCTTGACAATCACCACTCCACCCCCCGGTGAATTTAGATGAACTTGGGATGAGGTGAACGGAATAGCAAAGACTACCAGCAAGCTTGTGGTCAATTTCGCAACCCCCCAGAAACCCTCGGTATACGCTCCGGCATGCAGCTCGATCTATCAATGGGCTCTTGCCTGGGGGCTGAAGCTATCCCATTTATTCAGGGAACACCAATTTTCGGAACTCCGTTCTTCAAAGAGCCCAGATCAAACGAGCTCGGAAGTCCAGAGTCTACTGGGCATCATAACGAGAGTGTGATAGATATTTGGGAAGATGATCGCCCTTATTTCTAGGAGTGGATGTAACATGGCTCGATCATCTCTGGAGTTAGGGGGAAGGGGATAGGTTGCCTTTATCGCTAAGACCGTACAACCGTTTTTTTTTTCCTTCCTTACTTTATTCTATTCACCGGGACCTGATTCTCTGTACCACCGGCACCTGCATGCATACGTGCTGCACTCGAGCACCGCACATCCCTTTCAATTGCCGAGTCGATTAGTGCTATAGAGCGATAACCTGGACATGGCAATATCGCCGGGGCAAATTTCTTTGCGGACGGATGCTAAGGGGTCAGCATACGACGTTTATGTGCATACCTAACTTATGAATGCACTTGGATTTATCCACCGTTGTGCAGGGCTGCCAGGATAGCCTTCTCCCGCCGTGTCTTGTCACACACTCTCTCCCTCACTCACTCCCATATGCGCATCGCATATGCGGATAGCACTGCACCTGTAGTGTCCAAGAGTTCTTTAAAAAAAGAACGGCCGCCGCATTCAGCCCAGATCCAAGCAAAAGAGTCAGATTTTGGTTATATGCGATGGCGGTCCTTTTTAAAAACGCTTCGACATTAGGGGTATTGTAGGGAGGCGGTGGTACAGCACCGCGCTCTCCTGCATACATATATACGTACGCGGGTGCATCCCTCCCTCCCCCTCCTAGAAAACAGTACGGTGCTATACTGTACCAATACCATATGCAAGGAAAACAGCGGAAGAACCACCCCCGCACGAGATGGGTAATCAACTTTCCTCTAGGCAACCTTCATTCCCTCACTGACCCCCCCCCCCCCGTCCTTGAATAATCAGAACCAAATGATTGAGCGGGGCAGTCACATAATCCTCCCCTCCCCCCAACCCGCGAGTGAGATTTTGTGAGATCTGCTGCAGGCACGGGCTCTGAAAGAGGCATATGTATGGGCATCATGTCAGGGGTTCGCGGAAATTACGCCCAGATGGACACACCCCATAGCTGAAGGATCACCGGGATGGGTAGGTAAGCATGGGATTTCGGGAGGTTTAGCGGGGGAGATATAGAATGAGGATATGATTATGATTTGCACCGCAGGGTAGCTAGCTATCTGGAGGGATGGAGGGGGGGAGGGAGGGGGATATGAGGCCGTGGGCTTGAACCCGCGTTCCCAGAGGGAGAGAATAGAAGAGGCTGTCACACCGGAGCGGGAAGGTGATTGCGGGAGAATAATCGCATGAATCACGTGGGTGGGTGGGTGGGTGGGTGGGTGAATCCAATCTTTAGGTTTGCCAGGTGCGAGTGAGCCAGAGATGGAGTCCGCGAGCGAATGGATGTTCCGAGATCCAGTTTGGGAGGCTGGGGGCGAAGGGGGGTGGGGATTTACCTTTCCATCTACAAGTATCTGTCCATCTAAAATCCCTCACCTGTAGTTGGATACTTCCGACTGCTTGGTGCGGGCGCGCGATGGTCTGCCCTAATACCCTCCCGTCGGCGTAAGTTTTGCTCAAGGGTTGACGCTAGTATTTCCGTGTGGGCCCACTCTTTTTTATAAAAAAAATTAAAAAAAAAAAACTTTTTCCTTTGTGTGATCTCGCTTCTTCTGATCGGCACCTTGCAGAATTTCTCGTGGGGTTCATTCCGTTCTAATCACCTTTGGTTCTTTCGGGTGGTCACCAGGTTGCGGGGTTGTTGGGCGATTTATTGCTGAGGTGTTGGTGACATGATGGATGGATGTGTGGTTATCGATACCGTACTGCATCTGTAAGTTATCTTCGGGATTTGTGTAGCACGTGTGGGGTTTTTTCCATTATTATCGTCATTGTTATTATTATTATTATTACGATTTCTCCGACGCCTTCGGAGGTAATTTTAACAGCTTACTAAGGTCTTTCCGTCTATCCACCCGGACAGGCTCCGTTTTGTTTTGTCTTGTTGAGTTATCCGGTGAGCCTCCGGGTCTGATTACTCTTCGTCAGTGCGGTATTAGTGCACTGTCATCACCCAATGGAAGTGGTCCCCTAATTTCCCGGAGTAAGGGCTCACAAGATGTCACTCGTGTAAAGCGACACTGTTCACTGTGGGGGGGATTCAGCTGGTACCTTGCATTAGACTTCCGGGGGGGGTCCGAATGGGGCTGCAGGTCAAGCCTGTTTGGCTATTTGGCTCACGTGCTAAATCAGCTCGAGGGAAGAGATGGAAAGATCGGAGGATGCGGAGCTCAGATGGCGGTGCTCTAGCTAGGATATAGCTAGTATCGTCGCGTGGCCTATATGATAATTCGTAACCTTCTATGTGGAGGCTACCGAAGGGAAACTATGCTGTAATGTCCTCCCTCGTTAATCTGGGTCCTGGCGCTTGATGGGTGTCTCTGCGGGTCGGGCTTCGGGGAGGCCGCTCAGGTACGATAGTTTATCCGCGTTGTCACTATATTTCCATTCAGGGGTGGTCTGCTCATGCAGCGCTGCCCCGGCGCGCCGCCGGCAGACGTTACTCGAGTACGGTAGGAACATCGAGCAAGGCATTGAGGCGGAGAGCCGAAGGAAGTTTTTCCTCAGTTCCTCACTGGGCATTCCACTGCTTTGGGCTCCGCCCCACCCTGTCCAGCCCAACCTGTACGTCTAATTGACTGTTCCAACACGCTCGCTCACCCTCAGGAATCGCACATGATCAGCTCCCCGCGAGGGATCCTCCGGAAAGGCCCGTATATGCAATGCACTGACCGTACCCGCAATTGAACGGCGTTCGCGAACACAACTACTATCGCATGACACTAAAATCTCCGCGGGAAAGCTAAATTTCACGGTGTGTAATGGGAGCCATGCCCACAAACCTCGCTCAATTACGAGAAACTTTCCCTGCCCTTTGAATTAAACAAAACAGGATGAATCCTCCCCTCCTCCTCAGCGCTAGAGTAGCATCACGGCATGTCCGAGAGCTAATGGGTAAAACACTGCTACCACCGCCAGTCGAACCTGTATGGAAAAGGAAGGGAGGGGGAGAAAATGGAATAGCTCTAGGCGAGTAATACCCGGCCAGCCGAATTTCCGTTCCACCAGCAGGGGTCGGGCAGCCATTGACATGTGATGATTTGTTTCTTTCCCTAACACCTCTGCTGCTCCCGCCGGGAGCTGGGTGATTTGGAAGAGGGTGGAGGTTTGTAATTTTGGAGTGGCGGGCTCGCGGGAGGGTTCAGGATAGGAATACCGAGGGGGGTTATAATAGGCATTTTGTCAGCTATTTACCCGAGTGATGGTGTATGAATAGGTCTCCCTTCATCACCTTTTTTCTGGTTCTCTTTTTAGCCCAATGGGTGGCGATGGTGTGATAATGGGGATATTGTGCCAGTGTGAAGAGGGGCTACGACGATCTGCCCACCCTCCCCTCCCCCAGCGCATTGGCACCCAACGGCGGGTGGCGGAGGAAGCCAATGTGTAAGATCCCGGATCTGACATTCCCCGTGACACGCCCGGCGCTTCTTGACACCTGAGCTTTCCGAGTGTAAGTAGCGCATTTACTACTAAGCAACGTATAGTTGGCATAAGACTCTTTTTTATACCCCAGGCGGAAGAATTAGGTTGCGCTGGGCGGATGTGTAATCCTTTAGTTCTATGCTCGAATAACAAGTGCCTGTTAATTCCTCTCGAGCAGTAAAAACTGGCAGCATATCCTCATAGGACCCGGCCGAACCAGACCGAGATTTTGTATAGTAGACATGTGCATTAGGGCTACGAGTTGGGAGAGGAATCGTAAGCTAGGATGTTTGCCTGGTCGCAGTCCACCACTCTAGGCGGGGGCAATGGAGTGGATGCGAGACTCTGGACCGAGGCTATACAGAGAGTAACATGGGATGGCGGGGCATTCTCATGGGGAGCGGTAAAATTCTCTCGCGATTCGCCATCAGATTGCCATCAAATGCCACCACATTAGCCCACGGCAGGTTTGGCCCAACAAGTTAACAGAGCTCAGGCTATACCGTGACAAGAAAGCACTAACTCTTCTGAAAAGCTTTTGCCTCCTCACTGGGAGGTCAGAGGTCCGACGGATGGCGAATCACGAGAGATTCTAAGGCACTGTAAGAGCCGGAATAACAGAACCTCACTTTCTGGGCATTGGAGTTACTTCTCCTAGTAATGTTCGTTATATTTTTCCTTTTTAACTTATTTGTCTCGGCCGAAGGCTAGAATTCAGTTTTTTTTCCTTTCCGGCTCGATTCCTTCTACCGTATCGTATATCACTAGTAAATATTTACAGTGTCGTGGGCTGCAACTGTAAGATGTGGCACCGGAAAACGGTATCCCACGCTACAAAAGTTGATGGCTGGTGGTGATGTATTCCTCCAACTCTTAGCAAGTGCTGATTAGGCTTCCTTATAATAAATGGACTTCAGATAGACAGCCTGCAGGGTTTGAGGGATGGCTAGACAAAAGTCTTATCATAGATATAAGAGTTTGGTAGCATATGAGGAGGACGACGTGCAGGAGGATTCTGCTAAGCAAGAACCAAGTCAGGCCCATAATATCCTCATCAGCAATGCCGGGGCTAATCTGGCAGCTAAAAAAAACCTAAATTGGGGTTTATTCTGCCCCTCTGTATCCCATGCATAACCCCCCCCCCCCTTTTCTAGCTCCATTGAGGTCTAAAGCGCTTTGGCTTTTTTCACATTAGCCCGACGAACGGAATCTGGTGGGTTTACGGAGGGCTAGTGTATCCTATCGTACGCTATGTGCACTTATCCCTCGAACCCTATTATCCAAGGAGGGGAATTCTAGATATCATACCTGGACGCGAGGTCCAGTTATATGACGAACATCAGATCATCGTCCCACGAAAAAAGGTTTGTAGCTCACCAAGGACATATGTTCAACAATGAGGACAGGTAGTGGCCACCCCTTGCCCACCATGGCACCAACTTGTAGTTACAGCGGGCTAGTTCAAATCCAGTACCGCGAAATTTATCCCCGGACGGAAATTCTAAAATCGCATCTAAGCAAGGTGCACATTTTATACTGACCTCTCAGATAATCTTCAAATTCTGGTTGAAATAGATTCTGTTGACAAGTCTTGACAATTATACTTAGACATCTTCACGAAATCTCACTGGAGAATAGCTATCCTAGAGCTGGGAATCCCTAAGTTGTGAAGCAGCTCCTCTATTGGCACAGCACAATCCGCCTGTGGAGATTTTCATAAGATTATATCTACAGGCGCTCTGGCACGCCTACAAGTATTAGGTTTCTTTAGCTCCTCACCTATTCGTTCTCTATGAAGGAAAGTTCGAAAAACAGCTTGCATGAAGAAATAGTGAAGTTACCACTAGGAAAGAAGAATATTTACCCTGAGAAGTGGAACACAAACTATAGACCAACAGGGTTAGCGCAAACTGATTAGAATACGATAGATACGAGGGAGTTGTGATGCTATCTCTCGGACGAGGATTTGCCGATCACAAGGCCACAAACCATGGAGGGGTCAACGCCCACAAAGGACGGATTAGCCGTTGTGAAGAAGATTTCAACCCCGACAGATCAGACAGAGGCGGTCAAGCACCACTTTGACAGCCTGCCCAGAATAAGAAAATATTAACGTAATATCCCAAGCCCAGCGTGTCCCCAAACACCACTCCTGCAGGCTGCAAGAAGTAATGGTCACTGCGCAGTGGTGAACCTGACGTTGGAATGGAAAGATGTTAAACAGGTCAGGGGCAGCTTATGGCTAAACACCACTCTCATGTACTGCCGCGGATAGGCATTATCGAGCAGGGAAGCTACCGGTATGGCGCGATGTCAACTTCAGCAGGCCATATATGGATAGCTAAGCACTACTATACTCCCATGTTTTAAAGTAGACACAAGGAAGTAGACCTGGAAAGTTACCCCCAGTATGGCTCATGGCTCGGAGGTGCAAAGTTTCCTGAAATGTCCGCAAAAGTAGTATACATTTACCTCTCTTGATGGTATCGCCTACCCCGGTTCTTGTTAACCACCTGGGGGGCACAGCACCATCCCGCGAAAATCGTGGTTTATTGGTGCCGGCAATTTTAGAAAAAGAGCTTCAGGGAGAATAGCCTATGAGCCCATCCGCCCTTTTGGTTTCTATTATTTTATTTACAAACAGCTCCCTTATTCCCTCTCTTTTTTTTGGATGGATTGAGTGACATGCAGTAGACTTAGGGGTATCGAGGCATGGCATTTCTTTAGACTCTTTTTCAGATACATACTTATTACCAATTACAAATATAAAACTCGCACTTAAGTATTAGAAAGAAGTAGACAGACAGCAAGTCACGCTCTTAGCCCTACAAGTATTGGACCGTCAAAGGGGTGTGAGATCATGAACTAAATGATAATTCTTCAATCTCTATCCGCAAAGTCAGGAAATATCATACCAGTCAAGTTGGTGGAGTGAGCAGGTGATATTGTGTGATCAAAGGACCCTTTTGTTCATTACCGTAAGAACTTGAATAGTTGGACCATCTATGTAGTCCGAAATTTCCTCCTCAGGAAAAGGGGCAAAAAACACACCAAAAATTCGCACCCCGAGAGAGGAGAAAAAAGAAAAAGAAAACACCAGACCATACTAAGAGGGGCGACTCCAACGTCCTAGCACATGGTCCAATTATTCGAGTTCCTATGGTACCTAAGGACTTGGTGGAGAAAACCTCGCAGTGAATGAATGCTAGAGCGATTAGTTTTTACTGCAGCTGCCCTCGAGGCTATTTATGGTCGCATGAAACTAGACTGTCCTATATCAAAGAGCCAATTCTAAGTGCGAGGGGGTTTGCATCTCTTAAGATGATACTATCCCCATCCATAAAATACCAACGCCTTGGAAGTTGTGGCTGTGAACACCAAGAGCATAGTATGGACCAGGGGTCTACTGGGGATTAGCTATGTTCACCATAATAGCAAAGAATACAACTTGGGAACTTCATATAGCCATCGGTATTTCACAGAATATTGTTCCAGAGTGGCACACTAGAAGTGAAGACTCTCCTCTTCGAGCCTTGGAGGGGACCAAGAAGTATTTCTTGAGCTCAATCGCCTACGGGACCTATGGGAGACCCAGTGATGGATCCAGACTTTTCTCCCTCAGCTTAAAGACCACCATTTGCGTTATTGTCCATTGACCGCATCGTAGAAGCCGACCCATTTTCAAGAAGTTACAGGCCTTGGTCACTAATTGGTAGCAAGAAGGCCCTCTGTGTTCAAAGGAGCAATCACAGGCGGGACATCAATGATCGAGGAAGGTGAGTTTGGCCGAGAGTAAGACAGGATGCGGGCGGTGTCTGTGCATCAATAGGTGTATGACATGGAGGTACTACAATATTTTTAGCTTGCGACAATCTTGTTCAGGGCGTTGCTCCTGACTTCAAAATGAGTATTGTCCAGGTAAAAGAGTCAAACTCCCTATTCGAGTGACATCTGATGGCCTGATATCGCCCACGTGATATACCCAAAACTGGTTAGCGTTAAACGCAATCTTCTCAACGTCGCGTCACCTCCAGCCTTCCTTCGCGATAGATCTCTTCACCACCACCACAACCACCATAATCCCACCAAACACCCTCTAAAATGTCTGCAACTCCCGTCGAACGAACCCCTGTGGCTCCCACTCCCACAGCTGCTCCGGCCACCGCTCCCCCTGCGCTTCCGGGAGCGCCAGATAAGGCCGGCATGCCCTACTACGAGAAGATCCGCAAGGACCTCCGGGATATGATACAGCGGAAGCGCGGACTGGACAAAACTCTCGTGAGCCCCCTCTGGAATCCACCTTGATTGTGTGCGCCCGGTGGCTAAGGTGGCGTAGGCCGTGTACGAGGAAAACATCGCAAAGTGCGAGATCACGTACCTGGAGGACACCCAGAACGGAAACATCGTCAAAGGCTTCGATAATTACATTAAAGGGACTGCCGCTAGGAGGAGGAACAATATTAGCGATGCGGACCGCATTTTCTCGCATTCATCGCTGACTTCTGCTGCGACCAAGGTTTGTTCTTCACCCTATCGAGAAGTGGTGATCACGTGACATCTGATATATCTGCCTCTGTGAGAAATAGCTCAAGCAGCAGGATGACACCACGCCTGTTACGAATAGCTCCACTCCTACGGTTGCGGAGAACGCACCAAGAATTGGAACTACGGTTAGGAATAAGAAGAAGAGGAGAAAGGGCGAGGACGAGTCGGAGAGCCCGTCTGAAGTAGAGACGCCTGGGCCGAAGCGCGTGAGGATTTCCTTCTCGGGACAGGGCGGGGCTTGAGCATTATCCCCTACCGACCCAGAAGAAGCAGATGACATACGGTGAAATATGTACAACATTATCTTTTTCTTTCTTTCTCACTGGCTGGATTGGCGTTATATTGGGGTTTTATGGTTTGCTCCCTATTAATCCGGGGTCTGAAAAGAGGGACCATGGGTTGCAAACAAAAGTGGTTAAAATGCTTGGTCTAAAATTGTTGAGTTGTACTTTTTCACATTCTTCGGGCAGATTTATTAGACGCTTGATAGTGGAATGCGTTGTTGTACATATGAGACAGCTGCTCGAGTACCGGTACAAGAAGTAGGAGACCCACCTCCGCTCATGCAAACCTGCAGGGCAGTGGGTTCCAGGACTACCCCTTCAACGGAATATGAACGCCCGCCGAGAAGCTCAACAAGAGTAATTCCGGAGTAGTTCGAGTCGCTCATGCTTTGAATGACCGAGTGAACAACTGCGTAGGGCACTACCATAGTAACTACCGGTACTGCAGTTGTAGCGTAGACTGCCATGTAGCAATTATCAAAACATTTGCTATCAAATCTCAATACACCAGAAAGTGGCAGAAAAAAGTACTAATCACAACCCATCACGTCGTTTCACATCGTTCCACAGACCAAAAAAAAATCCCGCCAAGCACCTTTTCAACACGGCTCACCCCTAGGATCTCGATTTCAATTCCAACACCACGCTCCTCCCCTCGCGTCGAATCCTTTCGCCCAAATCAAATCCAGACAAACACCCTCTCCCAATGGCCCTGGCAAAAGGAGAATGGCACAAGCTGCCCCTAACTCTCAGCGAACTTTGTCTATCCTCCGTGCTCCGCTGCGGACAATCTTTCAGGTAATTTTATTATCCGTCGGCAACTGCCCACCACAATCTGGAGAGAACGGAGAGAAAGAAAGGAGATTAACAGACGAACCGATAGATGGAAAGCTTCCAATCCCGGCGAATGGTTACCCCCTCCCGTGTTCTACAATTTTGTTTGCTCGGGCGTTGATTTGTTTCCAGGACTTGCGCACTGAACGGCCGGATCTTGACGCTTCGGCAGGAAGACTCGCAATTGCACTACCGCGCTATATTTCCCGTGACTGCTACGGCTCCCCAGAAAGATGATACGGCGGAGCTCATCCGTGACTACTTCAACCTGGACGTCAACCTCACGGAGCTCTACGAAAGATGGAGTGCCGCGGATGCGCACTTCCTTAAGAAGGCTGTTCGCTTCGCGGGCATACGCATGCTACGACAGGATCCGTGGGAGAACTTGGTGAGCTTTATTTGCTCGTCTAATAATAATATCTCGAGGATCTCGCAGATGGTAGTGGGCCTTGTTCCAGCACTTTGTTTATCTATCTGTGTCTCCTGTGGCTGATTGGTGACGCGATAGGTGGAGAAACTATGCGCGACTTTCGGTCCCAAATTGGGCGAAATTGATGGGCACACCTATCATGACTTCCCGCCGCCGGGGACATTGATGGGCGATGGGACGGAGCAAACGTTAAGGGAGCTGGGATTTGGCTATCGGGCAAAATATATATCTACCACTGCGAGGATAATAACTCAAGAGCGGCCGGCGGGGTGGTTGGACGGGTTGAGGAAGGTTGATTATAGAGATGCACACGAGGCCTTGCTTGAACTTTCTGGGGTGGGACCGAAGGTCGCGGATTGCGTTTGCCTGATGAGTTTGGATAAGACTGAGGCTGTGCCTGTTGATACTCATGGTTTGTCTATCACTCCGCCCACCTAGGGCCACCCACCCTGCACACGTGGTGGTTCAAGCTGACCGAAAATTTCTTAGTTTGGCAGATCGTGCAGAGAGACTACGGCTTCGGTCGTGGCAAGCATAAGAGTTTGACTAAAGCTACCTACGAAGCTATTGGGGACCACTTCCGCAAGTTATGGGGGCAGGAAGCTGGGTGGGCACATTCGGTTAGTAATGCACTTAATTTATACGTGGATAGATGCGGAGCCCAAGGCAGCGGGAAGCTGATCATAGGGACAATTATAATAATAGGTACTCTTTACCGCGGATCTGAAGGCCTTTGCAGATGTTAAAACAGAGGAGGGGAAGGCTGAAGTCCAGGTCGAGAAAACCACTACCAAGAGGACAGCAGTTGAGAAGATGAAGACGGAAAATATCAAAGAGGAAGCCGAGGATGGAGAAGGGGTAAAACTCGACCGGGTATTGGTAGACGACAAGGATAATGCCGTCAAAGAGGAAACGGTAGTTGAGCAGGGGGTGGTTAGAAAAGCAAAGAGGAGTCTAAAGTTGGAGGCGAGGAACAGGGAGGACCAGAACGTGTCGCTGGAGCTGGAAGGCGTGACCACCCTCGCTGATAGGGTAAAGCGACGACGGAGGCGTTAGATGGCCAGCGTGCGGTATGGGCTGATGGTGGACAAGAACGAGGCAGGCGGATTTTCCTAATTTAGGAACCGGCCAATATTTTTTTCCCCTCCGTGATAGAGAGTTAATCCAATTAGAGGGGTTCATCTGGCAGTGGCCAATGGACGAGAGTGTAATACATTCCGTATATTACCGTTTGTGTACCAGCAAGGGCAGATGTGCTTGTGAGAATACCGGTACTCTACTGGCAGCGTTTTGGGTTTCCGGTGGGGGGGTACAGTACGGTAAGGTACTTGTGATCGAGTGAGCTGGTTGCTGCGACAGTCTTCGTGCTCGAGTAACAACACCAGTACTGGGATTTGGCCCAATAGACTTTGCTCTACTCGCGTAATCAATTAAAGGTACAGTTCATATTGTACCAGCGCCGCGCGCGATATACGGCAATCGGGCAGCCCGCCAGCAACACAGCACTGGGATTCGAGCCCAGGGTGTTTACATAAAAATTAATTATGGTAACAAAAAAAAGTTGAAAAGTTCGTTCCTCCACGTTATGTTTTTTGTCAAGATGAGATGTCGAAAAGGGACCCTCGAGTGCATGAGAGGAAGAAGAAAAAACCCTCTCCCACGCGTTTCTCCGCAAAGAGCAATCCTACTCGCGGATTCAGAAACATGGAGCGTTGGATGCGACAGATCAATGAAACGGGTCTGAGATTACTATCCGAATGGGGGTTGATGTTGATCTTTTTTTTTTGATTTTTGCCCTTTTTCCTTCCCCTGTTCCCTTCCATCCTTTCTTCCTAGGGTGTTGGGGTGGGTAAGCGCTCCCTATTGGCTTGAAAGTGTCAGGGTGTTTTGATTGGATTGGGATTGGGATGAGCTGCTTTTGGAGGAAGAGTCACTGTACGAGTACAGCACAATACGACCGAAAAGGGGGGAATGATGGGGGGGGGTCTTGGAGTAGGAGTGAGTACGAGTACCGTACAGTACGGGACTGTGTGATATTTCTCGTGCTCATTCGCTCGGGGGCGAGAGGGAGCTGGTTTGGGAGTGGAATGCTGCCAGTCTGTCCATACCCTTTGAATGCTGCTGGTACGGATATTGGCACTGGAACTGGAACTATAACTTGTGTCGTTATCTAGAGGTTACTGTAGCTTAAACTACCATTCGACCACCGGCACCGTTAGGCTAACGTGCCGTGCTGTGTTTTGTTTGCTCGTGCTCTTGGGTGCTCGAGCAGGAACCCAAAAAGGTTATTTGCAGGGCTCTCTCGTGCTGGGCAATTGAAGCCTTGAGGGACCCTTTCCCTCCACTTTTTCCCTGTTTGCTTTCCTTCCCTTTTTTCCCTTAGGGACTCTCTTGCTCGTCGCTCGCTCGCGGTGTCGAAACAACCGCCAATTGAATTTCCTCGTTTGTTTGTTCAACCATTGAACTCTGTACACTCGTTTTTTCCTTTTCCTTTTCACTCTCTTTTATTCACTCTTTTTTATTATTCTTATTCAGACAATTCTTCACCTCCAACGGCCCGGCCTTGTTAGAGCCTTCTTTTTCTCTCCTTCTGATTTCCTCTCGGTTTTCAATCTTGGGCGGGCTCATCTTTGGGTCAGCCACGCAGCCCCCCGAGTCGCCAACTGAGACCTGTAATTCCTGCCCTTCCCTTTCCATTTTCTCCTCCCCCCCAACTAGCCAACGAATACATACATACATACAAACAACACCGCGCCTAGCCAGTGGTGACCCTCTCTCTCTCTTTTTCGTCCGCCCCACTGAGCTGGGTCTTGATGAGATTTTCTTTCTGGTGAAAGCTGATTGATACATCTCGATCACTTCCACCAACTGGGTACTTTTCTTCCCGTGTTTTTCTACCTCCTCTTCCCTTGTGGCTACTTTCCAACCGTGTTGATTGTTTTTCTCCCAAATTAACCGTTTGAATTCAGGTCCCGGCGGTTCCTGCATCCAATTAGCGCTTCTCCATTGCCGGCCACCCGAAATCCACTACCCCCAGCCCGAACCCCCATCTCTCTCGCCCCGACCCTACCGCCGTGACTCCTTTTTCCCTCTTTTCCTTAGCCGTCTAGCCTTAACTTATTCACCAACCTCGAAACTCCGAACGTTAAATTTTCTTTTATTTGGCTGCAAAGGGTTCCAGCAGCCATCGTGGATTCCGAGAGATTATATTCCCCCCCCTTCCATAAAGGTTGGCGCAAGCATGAGGTTCCCCTCATTGCTTGCTCCGACATCTTCGCTGTCGCGCAGGCTATGGGGAACGCTCTCTCTGTCTGCCGTGTTGGCGAGTGCTTTAAATGCAACTGCAGTTCCACAACCATCCTTCAACCTCGACGGCCTCGGTCAAGTCGCTCTCGCCGGTGACTTCAATGCGATCTCCCTCTACCAGTACTCGGGTCAAACGGAGTCGTTGTTGTTTTCTAATGGATCTCAGAGCTTGCTGTCACAGCTGCCCAACGGGATATTCACGTCGCTGGCCTCGGCTGACGCCGCGATACAAGCTCTCTGCGTGCACGAGTTGAAAGATGGGACGGTAAAAGGGATATTTGTTGGTGGGAATTTCACAAGCCTGGGGAATGTGCCGGCTAGTGGTGTAGCGTTGTTCAATCCTCAGGATGGAAAGGTGACAACCTTGAACGGGTTGTCCGGGAGAGTTCATGCTTTGCTCTGTGATAAAGAGACGAATACAGTCTATGTTGGTGGGGAATTTATGGTTACTGGTTCCAACTCTAGTAATGCTATTGCTTGGGTGGATGGGACAGGGTGGAAGGACCTCCCGTTTGACGGATTTGATGAGCCAGTCAAGACAATCACCAAGTCTCCGAATGATACCATTGTGTTTGGTGGGACTTTTAATAACCTTGTCAATGCTTCGAGTCCCCGTGTCAGGCACGCTCAGACTATTAATCTAGCTTCGGCGGATATTACTACTGAGCAGACTACCAACCTGAGTGGGTTTAACAATTCGGCCGCTATTGTCTGCTCCACTGGGAAGGAGAAACAGTGGTTATTGAGGGATGGACAGAAGGGATCTTGGACAGCGAACTTCAAGTTTTCGTTTAAGCCCACCAAGCTGAGGTTGCGCAATGCCAACTTTGAGGGTCGTGGGACGAAACTTTTCAGGTTCACTGCGTTCCCTATGAATGGAATAATGAACCTCACCTACACCGATCCTGTGACCAATACATCCACCAGCTGTGATGCTTGGTGCCCTCTTTCTGCCACGGCTGACTTCCAAGACTTCTTTTTCGTGAACGAAGTTAGCATGAACAGCATTCGTGTGGATATTCTTGATTTCTACGGTGCTGGTGGCGGACTTGCTGGCATTGAGTTGTTCCAAGATGGTATGTTGAGCTGTTTTTTGTCGTCTCAGACTGTTGATGTGCAAACTAACAAATATCCTTAGACATTTATGCTTTTGCGGTGGCAGATTTGAACGAGCCGTCGTGTGGGGGTGTTTCTGCCAAGTCTAGCTCTATTATCACCGGGCGATGGTTCCGGACCCAGGGCTTACAAACGGACTCGGAGTATCTCTCTACAAACATTAACATGGCTCAGCCAGAGACAGTTTCTGTTGTTTTTGAGCCGCATATCCAGCAGTCTGGAGAGTATTTCGTACTCATGTACACACCAGGCTGCCGGCAAGACGGCAGCTGCCCTGCTAGAGGCCAAGTCAATGTCACTGGAACATATACTAAGACTGGGGCTCCCCAACCGGCTCCGCCTTACTTTCAGACCAACGATTACCTCAAATATGATACTGTGTACAGAGGATTTGTCGATGCTGCTGATGATACCTTCCGTCCTAGGGTCACTCTCACCCCCGCTACTAGTCAATCATCCCCAGTGGTCAATATAGTTGCGCAGAAGGTCCAGTTCCAGATGCTCAGCAACTCGACACGCAACGGGACGAGTGAGGATGGATCCGATTCTAGCTCTTTGGAGCTGAACGGTCTTTACGAGTTTGACCCTAAGCAGACTGACGTCCCGAAGGCCTCTGATGTTGCCAAGTCGGTCATTAGTACCGCTGGAAGCCGATTGCGCACTGGTGCTAAGGTCAAGGCAGTTGTTTCTAAGGATGATACCATTTATGTAGCTGGTGAATTCTCGGCCAAAGATGATAGCTTCCAACATATTTTTACTATCGGCCCTAGTGGTGTCGCTCCTGTAACTAAGGGTGGTTTGGACGCACCGGTCAACTCTCTACTACTTCAAGGGGATCTCTTATATGTTGGTGGCCAATTTCAAAACACCAATTCTAGCCCCACGACTGGTTTAGGTTTTGTTGCCAGTTACAATACCAAGACGAAGGAATGGAGTGGGCTAGGAGCTGGTGTTGATGGCCGCGTCAGAGAGTTGGTTCATATCCCTTTGAACCTTACTCGTGGAGCAAGGGACGGGATCGCTGTTAGTGGCGATTTCACCACGATCAGAGCGGACAGTGCCAACGCTGGTGCTATGAATGTCGAGGGATTTGCTGTCTGGATTCCGTCTGAAAAGCAATGGTTGGAACGAATGTCCAATGAGAGTATCTCACTCGGGGGCACTCTTTCGGCTTCCGTTGATGTCCCTAATAGCAATATCCTCTACTCTGGTTCTATGACTTCTCAGACCGATGCAGCACCTGGTGCCGTTTCTCTTCGTTCTAAGAACGGCCTTGACGTCCAAGCCTTCCCTGTTCAACTCATCAGCAACCAGGAGGCTCCTGCTAATCGAAAGCGTACTGTCGTTTCTTCAGACTTCACGGGCGTCGTTACTGGGGTGTTTTATCTCAACGACGGCAAGAACTACACTATCCTTGGTGGTCACTTTTCTGCCCATGGTAACGGTGGAACCGTCAACAACGTCGCAATCATTGATAACAAATCGGCGAATAATTCTGTCATTGGGATAGGAAGTTCGCTCGATGCTTCTAGCCTTGTTCTTTCGATGCTTATTATCGATCAACTGTTGTTTATTGGCGGTTCGATTACCGGCAGGGTTGGCAATAACGATATTGATGGAGTGGCTGTGTGGGATATGTCCACCATGTCGTTCGTCGGGAGTGAGCAGCCTGTTGGGCTCCAAGGTAATTGCCTCTTCCCTATATGTTGGAGGACGTTTGTCTAACACAGGTGATAGGTGCCAATGGCGTGGAAGTTCATGCGATCACTCGTCGTCCCAATAATAAGAAGGAGGTTTATGTCGCCGGAAAGTTCGACCAAGCCGGTTCCCTGCCTTGTCCAGCCCTTTGCATCTTTGACAATGATGCTAGGCAATGGGAGGCCTCTAAGCTTGATATTTCTGGGCAAATTAACACCCTATACTGGGCCGATGTCAATACCTTGCTTGTTGGGGGTGATATGAACATCAATAATACTGCTACGTATCTCGCGATCTACAATGCAAAGTCTCGCGATTGGCGCGCCTTTGAGGGTGATATTACCAACATCCCTGGACCAGTTACTAGCATTGCTGTGAATGCCGATACTATTGATTCTATCTTCATCTCTGGCACTAGCGCGAATGGCGGGGCTGCTTATGTGATGAAACTTAAGAGTGATCGGAAGTTCCAAGCTCTGAGTATGTTGTCCAAATATGTCCCTGATATCCATTTGCTAACCCCCGCAATAGCTGGTCTCGGGGACAATACCGTCATCAGGAACATCCAGGTTCTTGAGCTTCAAGACGGTAACGACTCTAACGACTTCCTTGACGATAATCAAGTACTCCTTGCCATGGGATCCCTTAACCTCCCCAACTTTGGCAATGCCTCTGCCGCAACCTTCGATGGTACAAGCTGGAAGCCTCTACTCCTTGCCACCACCGCAGACAACCGACCCGGAACTATTGTCTCTTTGTTCTCTCAGAAACAACAGAAATTTTCATCTGGAGGTTGGTTCATCCCCCCCCCGTACTCCTCTTATCAGCTACTAACAAGAAACCCCTAGGCAAAAAACTAGCAAAAGGCTTCGTAATCCTAATTTCCCTCGCCATCGCGCTCGGCCTTGTCTTCTTGCTTGTCTGCCTGGGCGTGCTCGCGTCATATATTCGCCGTCACCGCGAGGGATACGTCCCCATGCCAACTACACCTTCACCTAGAGGACAATCTCCGGATATTCAGGAGCGATTACCGCCCTCACATCTGTTTAGTAGTATTGGGCAGAATTCGGGAAGGAATGGCGTGCCCGTGATATAGGGCTCTTTTTTGCAAAATAACGAAAATTAATTTATTCTTCCCTCTTCCTCGTAGGGCTTTGGCTTAGCCTTTTTCTGTTTAAAGTTTTCCTTTTTGTCCGGCGTATTTTGCTTTCTTTTCCTACCTTTTATTTTGTGCACAGCTTAAATTCCTATTCTAATGGGTTGGGTTTTTTTTTCTTACTAGCTTGCCATTATCCCCAGCATGGCTAGTGATCCTCTCAAGTAGGGCTTAATTCCCTGTATTATTTTGTTTCTTCTTTCCCCCTCCCCTCCCTTTCTCATCTCAACCGCTAGAGCGGATATTACTACTGCTGCTACTGCTCTTCAGCTGGATATTTCTCAAGGGGGCTGGGCACTGTCTGACTTTTTTTGTTTGTTTGGGGCTGGGCTTGATAACTCCTTCCTTCCGTGATGTGATGGATGGGAATAGGAAAGGGGATGATGGATTGGTGCTGGCTAGGATTTGGGTTGGATTGTTGGGAATAGAAGTTATGAGGTTATGTCTCTTGGTTGGTCCTGATTTGTGCTCTTTTGGGGACGGAGAGGATAGGGGGAAGGGGGGGATGGATGTATGTAGTATTACTACAGCAGCCCAAGCACTCGAGTAATTGTCTTTTCTTGAAGGCTTTATTTAGTTGCGTTCGGACTCGTGCCGGTTAATTGTGATGGTGCGCTGTGCTGCATAAGTGATCATTACCCCAACTAACCAACTAATATTACATTGAACCAACGGACGAACAAAACATAACTTTTCCATCCACCGCCAATATGCCAAAAGTTCTCTCCCATCCATCTATCACATCTATCAAAGCCAAAGCTATATATATAAAAAAGGGTCAGTCTACTTCCCCAACCCCTCCCGGCGAAACACATTCCCACTAGCGCTCCTCCTCTCACCAGCCGGCCTCCCCCTTCCACCCCCCTGCCCACCCCTACCCCTCCGCCCGGACGTAGCAAAAAACGTAACCTGCCTCTCCCCCATCACCCCCCTTCCCCCTCCCGCAGGATTCTTCCTCCCAACCTTCTCCCGCGGCCGGCCCCTCATGGAGGAAACCTGCTCGCCAAAGGACCTCTCCCGATTGCGCCTCTTTTGCACGGACGAGGGTGCGAAACCCCGCGTGTCGTGGTTCGCCTTTTTGTAGGAGGATGTTGAGATTCGCATTTGTGTTTGCTGCTGCTGCTGCTTCTTTTGCTTTTGGGGATTTTCTTTTTTGCGTTGCTTTTCTTCCCCTTCCTCCTCGTCGGAGGAGGAGGGAGAAGAGGAGGAGGATGCTTGTTCTTTCTCCACCGCTGTTTTGTGGGTGTGAGGGGGAGGGGGATGATGAGGGAGGGGGTTGGTGCTCGGGTTCAATTGTCGGAATTCGAGCGAATATTCGTCTACTTCAAAGTCTGGGTTTTGGAAGAGGCGGGTGAAGCGTGTATCTTTTAGGACTCTTCCCTCTCCCTCTCCCTCTCCCTCTCCCTCTCCCTCTCCCTCTCCCTCTCCCTCTCCCTCTCCCTCTCCCTCTCCCTCTCCCTCTCCCTCTCCCTCCTCCTCCTCCTTCTCCCTCTCCTTCTCCTTCGCCCTGCTTGCTCTCGCCAACTTCCCTTCTAGTGCTACCAATCGCTCCGCCAGTCGCTTATTGATCTTGACTTTTGCAGTGGCGGCGGTAGAGCGGGTAGAGCGGATCCGACTCTCCCGCTGTTTCTCAATCTTCGCTGCTACCATGCGTTTTCGCTCGCGCTCCCATTCGAATGGATCGGCGATTAATCGTGCTTCGTCGTAGAGTCTTTGGTCGACAAAGTAGCCGTGCATGTATGGCCTTACCAGGCTTCCTCCAGAAGTAACCTTCTTTCCCCCATCGGTGGTATTGGTAGTGGCCATGCCACCAATGAGGTGGTCGAGGTTGAGTTGCTTTAGTTCAGGTTTTGTTAGGAATTTGTAATTGTCGTATGTTACAACCTCCCCACTGGTGCCTGCGGCGTCAGTGATGTAGGCGTCTGGATCATTGATGTTTTTGTCCGCGAGTTGTTCAATTTGCGTGTCTAAATGCGCGCACCACCAGGGTGATGGGCCGAGTGCTGGTATGAGGAATGAGTGCATTTCCCGACCTTCGTTGGCGGTGAAGAGCATGCCAGAGTTGGGCACTACACAAACGTCGTTTAGATCCACAGAGGGTTCAACAGAGGTCCACGGTTTCCCGCTTGCCTGGTCCCAGATTTTTATGATGCGCTTATCGGCCGAGAGGACTTTTGGAGTGGAAGTTGTTTCGTAGGCGGCTTCTACGCCCCGGGCGTTGGAATTGGAGGAGGAAGAGGAGTGCAAGAATTTCAGGGTCTTGATGGGGAAGCCGTAGCCTTGGTCTTTGCTTAGGAGGGGGTTTGGGGAGCGGATGTCGTAGAGGGTGATTATCCCTGCAGAGTTGCCAGTGGCCAGGATTAAGCCAGAGGGATTGAATTCCAGAGCTGTGACACCCGACTTCACTGGCTGGCCAAAGACGTCATAGGAAGCAGCACCAGAGGCTGGAGGTCCAAGAACGCCGATACGATTCCGGCTTCTCGGATCCCAGAACTCGGTCGTACCCACGTCAGTCCCGAATGCCAAAAGCCCATGCGAACCATCCGCAACCCCAACACACTCCACCGATTGCACATCCCCACCGCCCTCGGTAGCAGCACCGCCACCACCACCATCATATCCCCCCACATCGAACGGCCTCAAGAACCTCCCCGCCTCCAAATCCAACCTATACACCTCCCGCCCCTCGGCCGCAACAACAACCTGCGCCGCAGGCTTCAAGTAGGCCAAATCCCTCCCATACCTCGGGATCCTGGTAACGTGATGGCACCCCATGGCAGTATGAAACTCCAGCGACCGATCCGTCTGCAAGTGCAGACTCTTGGTATAATCCGTCGACAGCAGCACAAACTTCAAATTCAGCGACCCCGTGTGGCGAGAATACTTGAGTGCCGACGACGGCAAGTGGTAGACGCGCTGCTGCGGCTTGTACGTCCCCGTCGCCATAGCGTATTCCCCGTCTGGACTCACGCGCACGCATTGGCTCGCCTCCTCGAACTCGAAGTCCTGGATCAGCTCGATGCGGGTGTTGTAGGCCGCGTCGGAGCGCAGGCTGCGCTTGCGCTTGCGCGCGAGCCAATCTGGTAGCGAGCGGGTTGTCTGGCTGCCCGAGACTGTGTACACTGAGATTCCGTTTTGTTGGGTGACTTTTAGGGACATGGTGGTTGCCCTCTCTGGTCTTCGTGGGGTTTATTCTGTCTGTAGTGAGGTCAATAAGGAAAAGATGGGTCAATTAAGTGATTTGTCGTGCTGGATTTCTTTTTTCTTTTTCTTTTCCCCCTTCTTTCTCCTGGCGAAGTCGGGCGGTGATTGTTCGTGGAGGGGGGGCAATTGGTAGTCGTAGTGGTGGTGGGGGAGGTAAAGATATGTGGCTGATAAAGCTTTTTTTTTTGGTAAATTTTTGGAGCCGCTTGAAGTGGGGTCTTGGCACCAGCAGGAAACCCTAACCGGTTTGATGCTGTAGTAGGGTGCCGGAGGGTCTTTACTTATCTAGTTAGGGGTTGAGTGAGTTGTGAGAGCCTTGCGGGAACTATGATATCACGTTTACCTAGATGAGCTAGGGGTTCATTGTTGACGTGATGTCAGAGCCGAGAAAGGTGGGTAGGGAATAGAGTCTGAGTGATTTGTGGTGAATGGCAATATGTTCAGATAAGCCACGAGGACATTGATATTTTTTCCTCCCTACCAGGCACTGATAACTTGCTTTGCGGTAGTTACTGTCACTCTTTATGAGCTTCTAGCTTCCCCCACTTCTATGTGCAACACTGGTCAAGTTCACCATGAAGCTTAACCTTAATCCCAGCTCCCCCACCGGGGAACCCAACTCCGGCCGCAACTCACGTACAGTATTCAGAACAAACAACTGCGCCGAGAGAGCATTCAGTATTGTTTAAGTTTAAAATCATTGCTCGCTCTAGAGAGAAAAAGCACATGTGTGAATACAATGCTAAATCCAAATTTCCGCACCTCAGCCTATTCACCTGGATCCTGTTTCCAGGGGCCTTCAGAAGTTTCAAAAGTAGGGGGGATAGACACAGGAGAACATGACTAAGTGGCCATGGCTGGGCTAGGTTGGTATAAGAAAATATAACGCCGTCGCCGCCGCGGATAACCTTATGAATTTCAAACATGCTGTCTTAGAATCATGAACTCTTCTTAGACGCTGCCTCTTCTTCCTCGGCGAAGACAGGCTCGAAATATCCATCGTCTGGTTTAGCTTGCTGGGTAACTTCGTATGCCTAAACTGGTGATGAGTTGTTGGCCGGATCAAAGTGGGAAGGATTCATCAAACTGTTGGGTGAAGACATACCTGGGCTGAGGGTGATGATGGGAGCTGTGTTTGTTAGTTTAATCGGTGATGCTCATGCGGCGGAATCACTTACGTTGACTAGAACCGCTGGGTTCTTCATTTTGGCCTGTCTGACTTCCTGTATTGAAAGTCATCCCGTTAGTCGTGGTTGTAATCTGTGGTCTAACGTTATATGTACCTCTTGGATTTGCGTGTTTGCCCCAGACTTTTCTGTTCCTGAAAGGAGTTTGAGGCCCTCATGCTCGGTACTACCCACCACCATGACTTTGATGTCATCCTTGGGTTCAGTGCTCGTTGCTGCATCTTTGCTCCTTGGAGGAGTAGCTTCAAGCTCGGCTATTGCTACAGATGAGGTAGTATTGTCCATATTGAAAAACGTTGGTTTGTTAATCGCCGCACGTTGGAGCACAGCAGACTTCAAGTGTAATCGAACCGAAGCCGTATGTCTGTACCAGCAGTGCTTGTGAGTTCTTAGTTGTTGAATGGAGGGTATCTTTTTTTTTGTGGGGGTTTGATTCGTTGTTGAGGAGATGAGGTTAGAGATGGGGAAATAGACTTGCGGGGAGAAAGCAGGAGGAAGAGTGAGAGGGGGCAACGGCCCCGAAGGCTGAGGTGGGGATTACCCAGAAACGCATACCGTACGGCTGAGTTGTGAGCGCGCGCCTCGAGTTGTACCGGTAATACCAATCGGCATATCCCGAGCGCCAAGAGATAATTTGCCAAGCAGGGGGCTTGGGAAGAAGAAGCTTGGACTATCATGAGGCCCTTCCTCGACCGAAGAGTATTTGCCGTTTTAAGACAGCTATTTTATCATCATGATCTCTCACTGCATTGTACAGTACGGTACTGTACTGTACGAGTAGAAGCCGGAATAATTGAGAATGGCGCTAGGGCGTCCAGAATTTCCCCCTTTGGATTAAGGGGAGAAAATATGGCGGAGGGATTCTCTTCTCGCCCTTTCTTGAGATGAATAAAAAGAAAAATCTAATAGACCTTACCGGGAGAGGCAACTCCAACGTCCTGGCGAGATTCTCAATTATTCCGGTTCCTAGGGTACAGTAGGAACCCTATCCTGACCATTACCCCAGAATTCTGACCAATATTTTCGGTTGTGGTAGCTTGCAAATACCACAGCGAGTGCTGCAAGGCATGCAGGTGGAGGATAAGACCATTAAAGAAAACACCTCTGTTGGTATTGCACTAACTCCGGCCCGATATTTTTCCGCACCTTTCTCGCCAGGTTGCCGGTGATTTACGGTGGTACAGTAGATCAGGCACGGAGCCGAGGCAAGATGTAACAAGGAGATACGAAGCCTGAAATACTATATGATATAATACGACGGCGATGGTTTGCTTGATTCTATGAACGTGATTCACTCTACTAAAAGCACGCCTGGGAATTATGTATGTGGGTATCCATAACTCTATGCTTAGCTGCAGTTTGTCCGGACCTACCACTAACATTTTGAGAACGCTGCTAAGCTAATCATTACACTGTTGGGGCTAGTGGGCGGAGAGTGAAAGGTTCTTACTGTGCTTCCTGGTGAATGGGACCCTCAGAATGTTGTTATAGGTACCTGGACATCTTCTCCGGGCTGAGCTGGGCTTGGAAAATCCCCCAGGCCGTGGCCCTCACAAGGTCCCCGTACGATCAAGTCCAATGAACGCCTCTCGGATAGGGTTCTGAGAGCTAGGGAGACAGTTCTACTAAACAAAGATGGTAAAGTCAACTTTAGCTGCAGTACCATTTCGTTTTTACCAACACCATTTGCCTCATTCTTATGAACCCTTTTCCTCGGAGTGCCTTGCAGTAAAGGAAAACCGGAACCATCAAAACAGCCAACCAGGAATCCTGAAGGGGGGATGTGATAGTGAAATTTGCTGATTACATTAAAACTGCGATGGCCAGAAACAATGCTAATGTAAGGACACACACTTCTATTGGATGATCATACTTGTAAAACACGAGCAGAAGTGCAAAAAAAAAAGAGCCCAACCTACCCAACGCCCCATGCGACGTTGACGCCGTCCGAATTTAGCCTTTTTGTAGCATGCCCCCACCGCCGTCATTCCTGTACATCAATTTATTACAAACCCGTCACTTGCTAGTACTCACTCTATCCTGGCCAGTTATAGCGTGAGATTTCTGGGTAGATGCCGATGCAATGCAAAGGGCTATATCAGGGATGGGTGAAGGGGGGGGAAGGGCAACTGCCTTCTCACATTATCAACTCCCATCATAATGTTTTGGCTTCAAGTTCCCCATCGCGGACGGGATTGAAATCTAAGGAATTTGTGGTCAGTAGACAACCACCACAAACATGTTGCGCCTCTCCTCTGGATGTTTACCTCACGGAATCACAACCTTTATCCACATCATAAGTTATTCGCGGGGGACGGTTTCGTCACAAATAATTAATCTGAGCGCTATTCATCATTCCTCTCCTCCTGTGTATACCCAGCCGGTAGCCCAGGAGGAAGCCAAGGGCTTGGCCGGGATACCTACCTTTCGGAGCGACAGGATAAAGTAGCTAGGGTGTGTGTTCTGGAAGGAGCTTGACTGCACGTTTGACCCTTGTTAGAGGGCAGCCATCTGGTCCTGCTTCGCTGGGATGGTGGGAATAGATAAGGCTACACAGTGGGGGGAAAGCTGGACTAACAATATAACCCCTAGCCCCTAAACCATCTCCGCGAGGCTAAGGGATGAAAGCTCTTTCTATCTCCCTTCACTGTGAATTCCCGCTATTCCTTTCAAGGGACGGGGAAATCGGAGTTGGAAAGATTGATTCATCTCGGGCAGACTACTGAAAAGCCCGATATCTCATTGAAGTAGGAGATATTGCGCGGGCTAGGTTGCGTATTATACTATCAGTAGTCCAACATACAGTAATGGGACACTGTATCTTGAAAGGATGGAGAGTGGTATGGTAATAATTACTGCTCCCATTACGAGTCGGGAACTTGTAACATTTTTTGGCCGGGTAACTAGACACTATGCATCTCGTATTCTAACGGGATCCCGTTCGAGCATAAGGCAGGAGACGAGCAGGAGGCGTGGTTAGGTATTGAGCGGTAAAAAAAAACAAAAAAGCAAATGAGGATACTGCATGGTATTGATGCGCTCAGGCTCGCCGTTGGTTCCATAGACAACTTCGAAAATGTTGAAGAGGAATAACAATGTTGGATCGTCTTTGCCTGCCAGAGGGGATCCCGGGGACCGCTTCTGGGCTTCATAAGCGGTCCGGGGGAGAGAGAGAGGGGGCGGGGGGGAATGAGGTTCCTGGTTGTTAGCTACACCTCCAGCAGCGGTGAAGGGCCGGAGTTTGTAAACAGCACCATTCGTAACAGTACCTAAGGCAACTAGAGTGCCGGTATACAACTGCGTAGCCCAAAGGCCCAGAGAGAGAGAGGCTCAGAGTATTTTAGTTTGCCCCACCGACCCACAAACCTCTTTCCAACCCCTCTTCTTTCCCCTCCATCTCTCTTCCGTCCGCCCCATCCTTTCTCTCGTTCTCCAACGCTACTCCTTTTGTCAACCCAGTGAACCCGCTAAGGTCACAAATAAAACCAACCCCACGATACTTTGAAGAATCGTCTCTCACCAAGTGGGGCTTGACAAAACATGGCAGACACCATTATTCAATCCGACACCGGAGCTAACCCTGGGTGAGTTTTCTCCTCCACTTTCCTCATCGCTTGGTATTTTTGTTGCTCGTCTATCCTCTTGAGCATTTTCTTTGAATATTTTCCTTGTGCGAGGGGCCAATCGCGCTGCATTCTCATCTATGAAAAGAAAACATACTACTCTGTGGAGTACTTATGCGGGATGGGATAGGTGGTGGGGCATCGGAGCTGATCAGGTCACAGCACTGTCGAACTCAAAAAGAATACCACAATCATTGTTCTCGGCGCCTCTGGTGACTTAGCTAAGAAGAAAACTGTAAGGACATATCCGAATGAAGTCGAGGAATTGGGATAAAAGCTAATAGTGCATTACAGTTTCCCGCTCTCTTTGGTTTGGTTGGTCTCTCTTTCTTATTTCACCTCTTTCGTTAAGTGGGGGTGAGCTAATTGAGCGCTGATTCGTCGAGCAGCACAGGAACAACTTTCTTCCACAAGACTGTAAGATAGTCGGATATGCGAGAACGAAAATGGATGGGAAGGAATACCTCTCCCGAGTCAAGTCATACATCAAGACCCCTACCAAGGAGATGGAGGAGCAGCTAGAAACATTCTTGAAAAAGTGTTCCTATGTTTCCGGTCAATACGACCAGGACGAATCGTTCATGCGGCTCCGTGAGCACCTCGACGACCTTGAGGCAGGGCGCCCAGAGAATCATCGTATTTTCTACATGGCATTGCCCCCCAGTGTTTTTACCACTGTTTCTCAGCACTTGAAAAAGAACTGCTACCCAGACAGGGGAATTGCGAGACTTATTGTAAGGCCTAGATAAGCCCGAACAACGGTGGAAATAGACTCATAACTTCAATAGGTCGAGAAACCATTTGGTAAAGATTTACAGAGTTCCAGGGACCTCCAGAAGTCTCTCGAGCCTGACTGGAAGGAGGAGGAAATCTTCCGTATCGACCATTATCTTGGAAAGGAGATGGTTAAAAATTTGCTCATCCTGAGATTCGGTAATGAGTTCTTTGGTGCTACCTGGAATAGAAACCACATCGACAACATTCAGGTGCGTTGTACCGAAAAGATCCGCGGTCTTGCAGAGCAATGGAGCTAATACCTATTATTTGACTAGATCACCTTCAAGGAGCCCTTTGGAACGGAAGGACGTGGAGGTTACTTCGATGATTTTGGAATTATTCGCGATGTTATGCAGAACCGTTAGTTTCCTATTGATAACGAGTGTTTCACCACTATCTGACCCTTATCAGATCTTCTCCAGGTGTTGACTATTATTGGGATGGAACGCCCAATTTCATTTTCCGCCGAAGACATCCGCGATGAAAAGGTAAAAAAATATTGCTATTCGCCTCTGGAACATAGTTGCTGACCGATTTCGCAGGTCCGGGTTCTTCGGGGGATTCCGGCCATTGAGCCCAAGAATGTCATAATTGGCCAATACGGAAAATCCCTTGACGGCAGCAAGCCGGGGTATCTGGATGATGACACCGTTCCTAAGGATAGCAGATGTCCAACTTTCTGTGCTTTGGCTGTCTATATCAAGAACGAGAGATGGGACGGTGTTCCATTCATCCTGAAGGCTGGTAAAGGTATAATTTATCAAAATTCTCTACAGTGTGTAATTTCCGAACCCCCGCTGATATACCCTTCTAAATAGCTTTGAACGAGCAGAAGACCGAAATAAGAATCCAATTCAAGGACGTCACCAGCGGTATCTTCAAAGACATCCCCCGCAATGAGCTTGTTATTCGCGTCCAGCCCAACGAGAGTGTCTATATTAAGATGAACTCGAAGCTGCCTGGACTCAGTATGCAAACTGCGGTCACTGAGCTTGATCTCACTTATAGACGCCGTTTCAGTGATCTCAAAATCCCAGAGGCATACGAGGCACTTATCCTCGATGCTTTGAAGGGTGACCACTCTAATTTTGTCCGCGACGATGAGCTGGATGCAAGTTGGAGGATTTTCACTCCTCTGTTGCACTACCTAGACGAGAACAAAGAGATTATTCCAATGGAATACCCATACGGTCGGTTTTGATGCCCTCTAAAATCTAACGCATGATCTAACTTATGTGATAGGTTCGCGTGGACCAGCAGTTTTGGATGATTTCACAGCTTCTTACGGATATAAGTTTAACGACCTGGGAGGATATCAGTGGCCTGTACAGAGCAGTGCTCCTCATAAGCTCTAGCTAGGGGCTCTTCCCTTTCAATGTGATGGCTTTAAAGCCCTCCGCAAAAATTCCAGGAACCCCTACCACATCATGTCCATGAACGCCGTGGCACGAGTGTTATTTCTCTTTTTTGGATAACAGCGACTTGGCCGAACCACCATTTTTCGATGTTAGAAATTACCGCTTTTTTTATTTCTTTTTCCTTTTCCTCCCTTTTTTCCTTTTTTCTTTTTCTCCAGTTTCTCATCGGTGCCTCTCCTGCGGCTTTTGTATCGTGGGGTCCTTTTCATTATTCTGTTTGAACCACGATTGTACTCTGAACATCACAATTGCATACGGATTATCCTGGCAGGCAACTTTGGAAATTAGACTAGTTGGGGTTACTCGTGCTTGAAGAGCGTGATACTAGTGCTCAAGCGTCTAGCAGAGCCTGCCTGGTGATAGAGAAATGTTTAGCCCGAGAGCGTTTTAGTGTAATACAGGAGCATCCGAGCATGACATTGCGCTTGTAGCGTGCTAAGGTAAGTCGGGAGTGCTGCCACTTTTGGGCCTAGTAGGCCTTTTACTCTGCTTTTTTTGGTCCAGGTAACCATGCTCTTATGTGAATCGCCAAATTTCCATTGTGGCCGCTATCAATACGAGTGCAGTAGCTCACCTCTGCCATCCCTCTAGTAATTTATCGTTGCCCCGTGAGGGCACAATACCAGCAAGGTATGATATAATAGCCCTCCACGATTGATGCTCAAGGAGTGATAGAATATTAGTTTGTGGATAGAGCAGGCGCCATGGAATATTATTTTGTGCAGTAGGTAAAGCAGACACTGCGGAATACCAGAGAACAGAAGCTAAAAGAGCACCCAACTTATTGCACCCCCCGGCCACTGGAGCACGCGGTTCATTATTATTATTTGCCATGATACAGATACTTGTACCATTGACATTTCTTGGCAGTATAGAGGATGACGCAGCCGCAGACACTTGGGGCATGGTGGCACATGGTTAAGCTCAGGGATAAATTTATTTGGTTGCACAGCTACGGTTCTCGCCCCGTAGCTAAGATAAATCCCGGACATCCCCTACTACTTCATCCCTGACTACAATTCATCAACAGAGTTCCATCAACTGACATATCCTTCAAAATAGCTACAATAAACAAGTTCCTCCGTCTCTCTCTCTCTTTGCCTTTAGTCTACAGCCTTTCTTTTCAAAAGGTTCCGGGGTATCCCTGAACAGACCCATCCCCGAAATAAGCCCCTCGATACTGCTCTATACCGCCCTGTGGGAACTCTAAAGTCCGACATCAAGACCACTGCAGCAATCACCACTCCGTTGCGAGAATAGCTATTCCCCAATTTTAAGTTTATGGCGGCGACATGGGCGGGTACCCCAAAGATTAGAGGCCCATCGGACCCGGTTCGCATGGTGTTGTTGACTGTTTGGTTCGTTTGCCGTTATAACCTGAACCCCTTTTGCGATCACCAGAGTGCATGGACTTCCGGGAACCCACAAACTACGTTGTGAACTGCGCTGATGTATCATCTGCCCTTCGTAGTCTCTCCGGAGTTCAGGTAGCTTCCCTCGGTCTAACATTCAGCGCGGATGGAGCAGTATTTCCTGAAGTTGGGGCTTAGGTGCTAATCGCGCTGGAACATATAGCTTGTATGGGGCATCGAAATGGCCTGTATGTGCCCGGCAATTGCTCTTGTGCTTTTACCGGTTTGCTGAAATCTCCGTTTTGTTCCAGACTGCTCGCCTTATCTACTATCGCTCGGTCTCACAAAATCGCTAATGAGCCTGGTATGGAACATTGGCCCTCTTTCAGGCCTAATAACCCAGCCAGTTGTCGGTGTCATTGCGGATAGGTCTCGCTCGCGTTTTGGTATGGCCCAGGATCTCTGCGGAAGTGTGACTGAATGCTGATTGGGCAAAAAAGGAAGGAGACGCCCGGTTATGGTAGTTGGAGCTGCCGCTGTGGCAATGGCATTAATCTCACTAGGTTGGACAAAGGAGATTGTTGGGTTATTCTTTTCGCCCGGCGAAGTGGTTCGTCCCCAGTCATGCCGAAGTTGTCAATCGCCCACATGGGGGAGGGGCTAACAAATAACAGGCAAACACCTGCACGATTCTCCTTGCGATTCTGTCAATATACTTGGTGGATTTTGCTATTAATGCTGGTAAGTTATCTTGCATTGTTCACACGAGACATCGGTGGTAATTATCATTTACAGTCCAGGCTTGCTGTAGAGCTCTCATCGTTGATACACTACCCACTCCTCAGCAACAGCACGGGAGTGCTTGGGGTAAGCCCTTGAGATGACCCTGATGTCGCCAGAGCTAAAAATACGATAGCTAGTAGAATGATTGCGGTAGGCAACATTGCTGGTTACTTTGCGTATGCAGAAGCCCACAAAATTAGTAGTCATTAGGAAGCTAAGAAATATCCTTAGGGGCACAATTGACCTCGTGTCAATCTTTGGTGCTAGTATCGGCGACACCCAGTTCAAACAGCTGATGGTACTTGCTTCTATTTCACTCATGTCTTGCATTCTTATAACTTGCTTTTCTGTAGAAGAGCGAGTGCTTATAACTCGAAGGTATACTAGCAGATGGAAATTTAATTTCGTGGTGCTAACTATGAGCCCCCAGGGAATCTGATGAAGGCTCGGGTGTGCTTCAAGTTTTTGCCCTCATCTGGAAGACGATGTGGCATCTCCCGACTGGGATATGGGATATGTGTGTGGTTCTTTTCTGGGCCTGGATAGGTGATCCACCCATACTGTACACAGTGCGCAGAATGATGGGGTTTGAATTGTATAAGCTGATATGCCGGAAGGCTGGTTTCCTTTCATGGTCTATAGTACGACATTTGTGGCCGAAGTTCTTAAGCGCTACGACACAGTCGCCCGGGAAAACCTTGAGACTTCCGACGATGTTCTTGGTGACATTGCCAGAGTGGGAAGTATGGCACTGGTTCTATTCTCCTGCGTGTCCTTGGCCGCCTCGGTCCTGTTACCGTGGGTGGTAGACTCGCCAGAATCAAGAAAGCATGTCAAAAAGCACCTTGTGCCAACAAACTCGTTGGAGCGGTTCTCCCAAAAGGTTGCCCCTTATAAGCCTAACCTAGCCGGCACATGGATATTTGGCCATATTACCTATGCAGTTCTCATGCTCGCGACGATGTTCATTGGGAGGGTGAGCTCTGCAACATTCTGTGTCGCGTTTAGCGGAGTGTGAGTTTCCCGATGTTTTGTGCCTCATTTTGGCCAGCTTTTTCTCACGAATCTCTAGGTCTTGGGCATTAATGACATGGGTAATTGGGACAACAGCATCCGATTATAATTTTCTTACTGACATCTCCCTATAGGCGCCTTTTAGTATCGTAGGTGAAGAAATCAACAGGCTTAGTGAGCCTTCCGGAACGATGCATCACTCCCGCAGCGGCCCCTACGACCCCGTTGCACAACGTGAGTTTGATCATGATGTCCAAGAAATGGAAATGATTAGAGCTTCAATCTCCGCCGATGCCGCCCCAATGATCACCGATCCAGAGGCCCAGTCGCACGAGTCAAGTGACCTTGCGGGCATATAGTTAGTCACCCCCTCTGCACAGTACCATAGCCTACCAAGCACTAACAAAATACAGTCTTGGAATCATGAATGTGTTTGCATGTCTTCCCCAATTCGTGGGCTCCTTCATATCTTTCGTTGTATTCTCCATTCTTGAGCCAGGGAAAAGCCCTGAGTTCACCGAAGGAGGAAGTTCTAAAGCACCGACCTATGGGGTAAATGCCATTGCGGTCTGTATGGGCATTGGGGGAATCGCCACTCTGGTGGCTGCACACTTCACTACAAGGTTTAGGGGTCGTTGAATTGGGGTGTCTATTACTAACATCGCAAGAATGTACTATATACATTGCTCTTTTATTTCCCTAGGCGAGCTTGTGGGAAAAATATTGTAACAGAATAGAATACCATGGGCGTTTGGGATAAGCCATGAGTGGAATATTTATTCAATCAAACCGGTTTTCAGAGGGCTTGCGGGAACACAGTCACATCGACACAGGCGGGTATCATACTTCACAACCTGCAATAGGGGACGAGTGAGAAGATATGATGGAAAAAAGGATGTGTTTGAACCACCTCTGCTCGTAGATTACACAGCACAAGAACAACTCGGAACTATATAAAGAGGTTCACACACCATAGGTAGAAGGGGGGATGAGAAAGCCGTCTGCTGTAGGTTCTCAAACGTTACGTAATCGTCTTGCGAGAGGTTCAATCGGGCCGAGACCAATTGGCCCTAGCATGACTTAGGAGGCTCAAATTTTTCCTGTCAGGCCCCACCATAGACCAACACTCTGCCCCGCGTTCGGGCCCAGCAACTCAGCTCTCTCCCTCCTCACTTCCCCCCCCCTCTCCGGAGCTCTATAACGTAGAGGCACAATATAGGAACATCTGCGTTCCCACCACACATTGTTTATAAGTGGTAGAGAGAGGCTGAAGGAAAGAACCCCAAATGATTACCATCAGTAAGTTTCCATGCCATGCAATAAACTCCCGCGCTCTACAGATATAGTAAATAAATAACTAATATTCGACACAGAGGTCCCCTGCTCTTCCGCAAACATTGGTCTGTTCCAATCTCTTCACCATCCCACCCCATAGTTGCGCGCTATAAGGCGCCGTAACTGACAACCGGCCGCAGGTCCCGGCTTCGACGTTGTCGGCCTCTCCCTCTCCATATGGCTAAGCCTCCAGGTCAACATCGCCACCGATACAACCGCCCTCACATACCCCCTAAACTGCAAAATCACCTACGAGGGCGAAGGCGCCTCTCATGTCCCACTAGCTGCTGACGAAAATCTCTTAACCCGCACAGCACTGTATGTCCTCAAATGCCACGGCCAGCGCACATTCCCGCCGACTACACATATCCACGTTGTCAACCCTATCCCCCTCGGCCGCGGCTTGGGTTCTTCCGGCGCTGCGGTCGTCGCGGGCGTTCTGCTTGCCAACTCTGTTGGCAAATTGGGTCTCAGCAAGGACCGCATGATGGACTACTGCCTCATGATTGAACGGCATCCGGATAACGTCATGGCGGCCATGATGGGCGGGTTCGTGGGCAGTTACCTCAAGGAGCTGGATCCGGCCGATATGGAGAGGAAGGAAATCCCCCTTGCAGAAGTGTTGCCGGAACCGGCGGGCGGGGTGGATACCGGGTTGAGGCCCCCCGAACCTCCCCTCGGGATTGGACATTATATCAAGTTTGGCTGGGCAAAGGAGGTTAAGGCTGTTGCTATAATTCCAGATTTCGAGGTTTCGACCGCCACAGCTAGGGGGGTTTTGCCGGATGCTTATTCTAGGAAGGACATGGTTTGTCTCACCCATAACTGGGGCTCTTAGGGCGAAGATATGAGCTAATCGGGGGAATAGATATTCAACCTGCAAAGGCTCGCGGTCCTAACCACCGCACTAACTCGCTCCCCTCCAGATGCGGAATTGATCTTCCAAGCGATGCAGGATAAAGTCCATCAGCCGTACCGCAAGCACCTTGTACCCCTCCCGCTCCTTCTCTCTCATTCCACCATACTGACGACCTCCCCCCCCCCCTAGATCCCAGGACTCCCAGAAATCCTCGCCTCTGTAACTCCTCAATCCCACCCGGGCCTCTTGGGGATCTGTCTCTCCGGAGCAGGACCTACAATACTGGCATTAGCAACCCACAATTTCGAACATATCGCGGAGATGATCATGACTAGGTTCAAGCAGGAGGGTATCACTTGCAGATATGAATTACTCGAGCCGGCGTACGAGGGGGCACAGGTTATTGAATCTTGATCGAGAGCCTCTGTCTGTCTATAAATTTTGATATGTGGGGTAGATAGAAGGAAGTTGTATATACATATAAAAAAACACGAGGCGATAGACTTTCTTTTTCCCTCCACTATTTTCTTTTGCCCTGTTGACTATGGATACCTTGTTCTCTCGCCGGGACTGCTGGCAGTCGGGATATGGTATGGAAATGTGAAAGTTCAATTTGCAGGTGCGATGTGAAGCAAGTATGAATCCATGATTTGAAAAACTAACGTCCCAAACAATCCTTGGGCAGACATTCGCAGCACATCACATTGCCCTCCAATCGCCTGATAAGAAGGGAGGGAAAGGAAATGGCAGGGGGCAGAAAATCCATAGCCATACTCATTAGATCAAGTAGCCACACTTCTAAAATACATCGTGAAAACCTATATCACAGCAAACCCAGCAAACTCCGTTGAGTCTATCTATCCATCGAACTAACCCTTAGCCAACACCTCCGAAATTCTCAATGCAAGGTCCAAGATCTGCAAATGCTCATCCGACCCATCTACTAAACGCTTATCCACCTCAGAGAATATAAGAATGATATCGTTCTTCTGCTCGGCGGTAACTATGTCGTTGAACACGAGCTTGTTGTATAGCTTCGAAGCACTATTAGTTTGGTTTTGCGTCATTGGGGGATTGGAAATATAACGATACCTGCAAAACCACCTGCCCGGCGCTCCAGCCATCTGCAACAATGTTCCGGACTAGCCTTGAGATTTCAGAGTATGCGCTTTTGCCCTTCTTGGGTTCGCATGCTGCTAATAGGTTGTCTATTGTCTCGTCGGGTATTACTCCTGCAATTTCTTGAATAGACCTAACGGTGATCTTCTTGCTGTCCAGGACAAGTTTCGAGTCGTCTTCATCGCCATCGCCATCGCCCTCCTCATCCTCCATCTCTTCGTCTCCCTCATTGTCGACCTTCCCAGGCTTATGCTGGATGATCGGATTATGCAATCTAGCCGCAGACTGCAAGTAGGTGATAGCCTTCCTTAAATCCCCTTCGGAGACCTTAATCAGCGCATCAATGACCCCATCTTCATACTCCACGTTCTCCATCCTAGCGATTTCCTCCAACCTCAACCTCGAATTCTCCTCGTCCAGTGGCTTGAACCGGAACTTGGAGCATCTCGAGGCAAGTGGGTCAATAATTCTCGTAACGTAGTTGCAGATTAAGCAGAACCTAGTGATCCTGCTATATGTCTCCATGGTTCGTCTAAGGGCGGATTGGGCATCCTGAGTCATCGAGTCGGCTTCGTCCAGGATGATGATTTTGTAAGGGGGGCATGGATAGTTGGAGGATTGAGTAGAGGTAGCGTTGGAAACGGTGATCCGGGCGAAGTTTTTGACTTTTTCGCGAACGATGGAGATACCGCGCTCGTCGGAGGCGTTGAGTTCGAGGACTCGGCTCTTCATTAATTCGGGCCTAGAAGGGAGGGGAATGTCGTTAGAATACCTATACCTCGTAAAATGATGAAGGGGATTCTCACCCGTAGAGCTCTTTTGCTAGAGCGAGGACTGTGGAGGTTTTCCCGGTACCTGGGGGGCCGTAGAAGAGCATGTGAGGAAGCTAATCATTACAATAGTTAGCCCAACAGTTAGCCGATTGAGCACCATATCGGGCGTTTCCGGTGAACAAACATTGGAGGATTGTAGAGTGCGTTTGAGGACAGAGATAGTGTGGTCCTGAGCAGAGACATCGTTAAGGCTCTTAGGACGGCTGCGTAACAATTGAATACTGTCAATCAACTTGAACCAGAGGGAGTAGTCAAAGCAAGGAACCCACTATTTTTCAACCCAAGGAACTGGTCTATTAGGGTCTTTTGCTTTCGTTGAAGGGGCGGCTGAACTCTGCGCAGCGGCTGCTGCAGCTCTACGGCCTGCTACGTCAAAAAAGGAAGCCATGATCAAAGATTGGGTATAGGTGAAAGAGGGTACGAATACCGAAGGAAAGGGTGGGGGAAAGTAGGTGGCTGACGAACAACAATGAAGGTGATAAGCAGATAGCTATAGAACAAGCATTGGGAAACGCGTCGATTGAACTCGAGTACCGGTATATCGCGTTCTAGCTATGTCACCTAACCCTAAATGGCCAAAACCTGGTTAAATTCGTATCTTAACGCAATCGCCCTGGTTGCGGACATGCGACAATAGCAGCCAGAGGAATTGGACGTCAAGGCTGAAAATATTTCTGCGGAAACACTATTTCCCACGACCCGGCTCAATAATTGAGAGGCTATCATACCCCTCATCTCAAACCAAAGTCACCACAAGAAACTCTTGAAGCATTCCGGCAGTCGATCACTGGCCTGTTGCTGACAAAAGCTAAGGCTGGGCTAAACTAATCTCGTGGAACATTCAATTCGATAACGCTATTCAGCAAAGCGTCCCCCTTCTGCAGCTTTCCCGCACAGTACTCGAGTACAGTAAACAGACCAACAAGCTAGCAACCGACAACCCCACCACCCTCCATCAGTCCTCCTCCAGAAAAAAAATTCCACAAAAGCTACCCTCTGTTCCCCACGCAGAGTGTCTTTCTTCTTCATATGATTCAATGAGCGATGCTGGAGACCGACAGCCCCCTGCTGACACCCAACTGGAGGAGGAGGAGGGTCAGGAACGAAATCACGACCGCTATTTCAAGATACTATGTTACAAACGATCTGAGTTCCTCGACCACTTGTGGCGGAACTTAGATCGGATCACTTATTGTTACTTCGGCTATCTGTATTATCTAGAGTAAGTCCGTCAATTCTCTCTCTTCCTCCGGCGGTTTTTCCAGATCAAGAGTGAGTTGACCGGGCGCCTGGGGGCAATAGCTGCAGCTTTTTTAGGTTCTTTCTTCGATGCGCCATTCAGATGAACTACCTCACTCCGAAGCCTATGGGCCTTCCTATGGTACCGCAGAAAAGGTCGGACATCATCGCTTTGTTTGGCTCCGGGGGTTTTTGTTTTCTTTGGCATGTCATCGCATCTGCCCCTAGTGCCGGGGAACTCACGAACGGTTATCTGCATGGTGGACTGATAATAGATTTTATTGGGCAAGGTAAACTCAAGTTTCTTGCCCTCGTGAGTGATTCTTCTTCTAATTTCGGTGCTTGCAGAGGGGCCAATATCGAAATGGCGGCTGGTGTATATGGATTTCGCCATACTATTCCTGCAACTAGTGATGCTCACAGTCATCGCTGTGAAACACGACCACGATGCTAAGAGTGTCCGGATCGAAGAAGGCCGACAGCCACCACAAGACTTGGACAGTGAAGAGCGAGGGCAGACTCGAAGATATTCAATCTCTTCACAAGAAAGCTCTGGTGGGAGAAGTGCACGAGTGCAGGGAGATGAAGAAGCCGTATTAATGAACGGAGATGAGCCTGTTGCCGGCTCAGCGGAGACAAACATGCAGAAAAGGACCTTTGAGATATCCTCTGGGGAGTACTTGATCGCAAAAATCGATATTGTAGAACATGTCAAGAAGCAATGGAACAAGGGCGCCACAGAGACGACCGATGCGTCCGCTATACCTCACTTAAGGCTGACATGAGTATTGGGATTAATAGAGGGACATCAGATGACGCTTCTATTATGCTTTGATTTTGCTTCCAAGAGGTACTTTTTGCTTTGGAAATGTATATCTAATTCTTGTCATGGCGTTTGGTGTGAGCGATGGAAGGTTTGGGTATTGAAGGGTCAGAACTCTCTAAACAGGGATACATAATCTCCGTTACTGTACTGTACAATAGGTTAGAATAATCGCTACTGTGACGGAATCGCTCGGGCAAGCAGCCGACCTTTGTTTGGCATTGGCTGTGAGACTGATCTTCAGAGAATTACGAGTAACCCTCCAAGCCAAAATAGCTACTGTACTCGAGTACAGCAAATTTGCAAGCAGACCCTGGAAAACACGAATGCAACTGCCATGCACACAACAAAATCAAATGGATTAGGTAATCGAAGCTGCTGTGGAAAGCCGCAGGGCAGCAGATCATCTAGCCCCCTAGCCAACATCATAAATACCAAATTCCGTGACTGCTCTGCTCGGGGCTCACCACGCACACCCACACAAACACACGACTTAACCGAACAATCGTGGGATTAACGGAACACCACTCAACGACAACGACCCCCACCTACACCGTTAGAAATAGCCGAATAGCTCCCAAGCAGTAAGCGATTCTACTTCCTCCTCAATTTTTAATTTTTCTTTCCCGGCCAAGGCAGGAAAGGCAGTGTTGACCTGAATTTTTTTTATTTTACTTTGATTGAACAGGACATAAAATGCCTGAATCAAGCCACAGACGTGAGTCCCCACCTTTTACCCGAGAAATGAGCACTTTTGGATTCTTTTTGCTAACTAGGATTTAGTCTACGTTAAGGTGAGAGATCATAGTTTTTTGCTACTTGCGCTCCTTTTTTTTATACAGTCGATTGCGAAGTTTTGGGACTTGAGCATTGTGGTGGTGGGGCTGTTTGGCTGGGTTACGGGTTCAATCTGGGGGGACGGTCAGGAGTATGAATTGCTAGAGAAGAATCGATGGGAGGGAACCGGAGCCCGGACGAATTTACGGAGGGAATAATGTTTGTTTGCGTGGATGGGATTAGAAGTTAATTTGTGCCTGGAGGAAATAGGCAAGACATCTCTCTTACCAGAGGGGAAAGCGCAATACCAACCCCAACACCTCCCTCGTCAAGATTGAGGGTGTGGACAGTCCCCAAGACGCTTCCTTCTACTTAGGTTTGTTGGGCCCGATATATCGTAGCTTTTAGCGTCTGCTAACAGTTCGGGATTGCAGGAAAGAAGATTGCGTTCGTCTATAGAGCTTCGCGTGAGGTTCGCGGATCTAAGATCAGGGTAAATCCACTCAATGCGATATGATAGTGAGCTCATAAGCTGATTTGTTTGAAGGTCATGTGGGGAAAAGTTACCAGGCCGCACGGAAACAGTGGGGTTGTTCGCGCTAAGTAATACCCCTCTGCTCTTCACAGATTTACTACCTCGAGGAACAGTAACTAATGCCGGTAATCTACCTAGATTTCGCCACAACCTCCCCCCTAAGTCTTTCGGAGCTAGTCTTCGTATCATGCTGTATCCTTCCAACATTTAAACAGGTTGCGTTCTGTTAGGTGGAGGGGCTCAATAAAAAACGTTTCACTTGTATGATCTTTTTTCCTCTTTTTCTTTCATCTTTTCTGGAAGGGAATGTTTTTTCCTCGGCGCAAAAAAGGCCATGGTAAAGGTCCGGTGTTTGAGCACCTACCCAAACAAAATAATAGAATTCCTGTGATCGGGTCTCAGTTTGGGAATACGGTCGATGCGATTGCGTTAGTTCTATACTTGCCCTTCCCTTTAGTTTTGCGTAGATCTCCGTCTCCGGGAGATTTTGGCCTGCGGAAAACCAAAATTATATACCCATATAATATTGAAGAAGAGGAGTGTGATGCAATGAAACCACCCATCCAGTCGAAGGTCGAATGGTATCATACTTTCAATATCCCAACACAGCAAACTCGAGTGTCGAACGCGTTTATTCTTTTCAGATCCCCTCAGCCCCATCCTCGCCCTCACCCTCATCCCAATCCCCAATCCCCTCCCCTGCCAGTCGCAAATCTGAAAGCCATTCCATTCGTAGAGGGTTCCGCCAGCATCCTCCGGTGATCCAGACCTTCACCTCTCCTTGGCAGGATCGACCCCCGCCTCCTACCTCCCGTCCTTTCTCCTTAGTAGGATTAACCCCCCCCGCCCTATGGCCTTATACTACAAGCCCTCATCGGTGCTCAAACCGCCCACGGTACCCTCTTCAATTACACAGGGTCTGCTATGAGACTGCGAAAACCCGGATACCGCCTCAGCGTTCCCGCCGTAGTGCTCTCCCTACCGCTGCCGTGGATGGGAGCTCAAAGCTTGATGGTATTATATGGCGGAGGGTGTAGATCCGGTAGTGTGGATTATTCAGAACATGGCATTGGTGTATCAATCATACCTGGGAGCGAGTTCTGCCGGCGCCATGGAGTATACGAGTGGAAGCGTGTGACCCTCCTCTCCCTTTTTTTCTTTTTCTTTCTCTTCTTTCTTTTCTTCGCGGGATTGGCACGGTGTGATATAATAGCAGGTATTTCCCTTCGTATCATAGGAGGTAAATTTATGGATAGTTGAGTGGATGTTAAGTGCAAGATGTTGGTCAGCCGGTTTGGTGGGGTTCGATACCAATGAAGTTAATTTAGATGCTTACACGGCGGAGGGGTTACCATTATTACAGCGCACTATACTGTGTGTGCTGTAGTCTACGTTGAACGTTCAATTCACTGCCGAATCCCGTTCTCTGAGGCGCAGCTCAGTTCTTTACCCTCCTAACCAGTGGCTGCCCCTCAACAGGCCCCTCCTCTCCCCGCCGTTGAACCTTCTTGGTCTCCGGTCCTTCCTTCCCAAGCGTAGCCCCCACTCTCCTAATAAGCTCCGACCCACCTTCATTCCCTCTTCCCCCTCTCTCCGACTCCCGCCCCCTTCCATCCCTTCTCTCGCCCTTCCCCTCTCCTTTCCCTTTCCCTTCCCATCCCCCTCCCCATCCCCCTTTCCCTCCTCCTTTCCCTCCTCCTTTCCCTCCTCCTTTCCCTCCCCCTTTCCCTCCCCCTTTCCCTCCCTCCCCCTTCTTCTCCCGTACCCCCTTCCCGCCCCCCGCCAGCGCCTTCTCCCTAAACCCCAGCCACCTATCCACTGCGACCCTAACCTCCGCCCTCAACTCCTCCGACGCCGCATTAACACTCTCAAAGGTCGGGAACCAAATCAGACTCCCCGTGACACCCTTCTCCCTCCCGCTCCCCGCCAGCGGCTCTCCTTCCTTCCCGTACCCGCGCTCCCGGAGCGCCTGGTACACAGCCTCACGCGTGCGCCGGCGCGCGCGGTTCCGCACCACGGCCCTCTTTGATACGCTCTTGGAGGCGGTGAAGTTGATAACGAGTTTGTCCTTCAGTGTTGGGTCGTGGATCTTTGCCTGGATCCGTGCGTGTAGTGGGTGCATTGGGTTATGCAGGATCCTGGAGTTTACCAGGGCTTGGGATGTGAGGCTTTGACGGAGGATGAAGTTTTTTGTGGCGTGGAAGACGGACATGGTGAGAGGAGGGGAGGGAGAGGGAGCGGTAAGTTGATGGTGTTTTTATTATTATTTCAATTGGCCGAGAGGTGAGGTAAGGCACAGGACCAACTGCTCTGGTAGCACAACAAAATTATTTTGGCGGGGTGACCGGTGGTTTGTGTTACCCGGTTCGGCACGATCCGAGATGAGCTAGGTTGGTGGGGCAGGGCGGGGCAGGAAGGTGCAGTACTTGCAATGTCGAAGCGTTTTTAAAAAAGACTGTTATTGCATACCGCCCAAATCAAAGCAAAAAGGGCAAATTTTGGTGGACTGCTATTGCATATAATACTACAAAGATTCCGGGGCTCCAGCCAGTTTCTGGCCTATACAATAGCAAGCCGTTTTGCGCAGGTCAGGCAATCGCGAGTATATTAACCCACTATATACCGTATCATACGTAGAGCACACGACCAGCCCGAAATTCACCCCAAACTCCAATTCCCATTCCCATTCATTGATACTCCCTTTCCCTCCCATCCAACCCAACTTAAATCCCTCCCAGTCAGGTATCCTTAACGGCAGCCGGCGCCACCGTCGCCATGCCCCCGCACAGGGCACATTTCCTCAACTCCTCACTCTCCTTAAACTTGTTGACAGCCTCCTTGATCTGCGTGCCCAAATCTGTGCAGTGAAACGCCGCTTCGTGAACCACATTATTACAATCCGGGCAATACCAGCGCAGACGATCGAGGCTCTGCGGTGGTCTCTTTTGCTCAATCACGATGCCAACCTATTATAACCCCCCCCTCTCTCCTTCATTAGCCCCTTTCCCATAAGTCGATCAGTTGGTAGGAAATATAGTACAGTATCAGCAAACCGCACGGGATTATGCGGAACATTCGCTAGCCATCATTTCACCACCCATCAGCACATACACGATAGCGAAGCAATGCAAGGGCGCACGCATACGAGGAAGCAAGAACATCTCCCCCTCTCCTATATGTAGGTCTCTGAATTCACCGTCGTCAACAACCTTGAGTAGCATGCCGCCTTTATACTGGTAGAACCATTCTGCGGTTTCGTTGATGTGGTAGTCGTTCCGGGCGTTGGGGCCTCCGACAATCTTGGCTGTCAGTTTGAGGAGGAGGAATGGGAGAAGGAGGGGGGGGTTCTGCACCATGACTGTTACGTGCTCATCGTAGACGCAGTAGTTGTTTATGGGCGGTTGAAGGAGGTGGGCGTTTTCTTGCAGCCTGGGGAGGAGTTAGTCAAGAGGGCTTGGATGGTCGGCGGGAGGAGGGGAACCATTTTGGAATGTTGAGGGGGAGCGGGAGAGGCATTTTGGGATGTTGGAGGTTGGTTGTTTTGAGTTATCGTGAGGATTTGCTCTGGGAAGAGAAAAGTGCGGGGTGGCACTACTTGTATCTACGGTCTGTACGAGTATGATAATAATAATAATATTATGATATGATACAAGAAAAAAGAAAAAGCGGGTTACGTCAACCCCTCGATCTCAATTAATTAGGGCACCTGTAGGTTACTTTAGCATATCATACCAGTAGAGACACCGATATACAAATTATGCCGCCACCAAACTATGCCACGGAGGCCCGAAGTCCCCAGTGCTGTCCATGAAAGGCACGTGTGCTTCGGGAGAGGTGCAGTGCTGAGTAAACCCTCTGGCGAGAATGTATGATATCATACCGCGTTGACCGGTCAAATTCAAACCCATCGCCAACGAGCTCAGGATAGGGTTGGTGCGGGCAATAAGATTCAGTGCATACCGGTACTCTACTGTACGGGAATGATACTCACAACGACTTCTACCTAACTTAATGATTATTGTAACACTAAAATCTAACAAATTCAATTCCCTCCAAGAGCAGCACCAACAGGGAACAAACCCCCTCTCCAAAATTGCGCCAGAGCAACTATTCTTCAGTGGGAAAAACTATATCGTGACAGAATTAGAAACTTCAACTACATAATATTATGATATTATTATGATACAGTACCGCTCTTGAGAAGTTGAAAAATTGAGTGGGATGTCCTTCTTATTATACTGCTTTCAGTGGTTCCACTCTGGATAGTTTGTATTTTTGTGATTTTTTTTCTCTGGTATAGCATCTTGCCGTGAAATCTATGATATGATATTATATCATACTATTTTTGCCGTAAAATTGCTTGTGCCCACTCGCCTTTCGGGTCTAGCTTGCACCACTGGTACGGTACCACCGCTTCCGCCAGGATATTGCTACGAGTACAGCACCCGCCTTTCTGTGAAGACTTTGCGAATGGAACTTGCACATAATGGCATGATACGAGATTTTGCATGTAGTTTATGTACAGTAATTTGAACTGCAAATCTTCAGTAGTGCCTTGCCCTAGTATGCTATATCCATAACTTTTGTTGCAGCCAAGACATTACCATAGTATGATATGATAGTCTACTTGCGCACTGCAAAAGTTTCCGCAAAGGTGGAGACATTTGCTTGGCACATTTTTTTTATTAGATGGCAACAACCTAAGTTAGCACCAAGCCAAAGTCCACATTTCCGGAAACTTTTGCAATGCGCAAGTATCATACTCGAGTATCATACCTCCCCGCCTTTTCGCGAAGACTTTGCCCAACAGAAGTGTAGTCTACCGTACCATCACTGAGCCGCAAATACTCACATAAATTCCGAAAATAGAGAAACGAACGACAAGAGATCCCAGCCAAGGTCAGAAGAAGACCTCAGGCATTTCGGGACTGAATATGTGACTTATGGGGAATTTGGCTCCATATCGTGTGGCTTGTATGGTATTTTTTTGTTCATATTATCATAATATTATTATATAGAAAGTATGATAATATTTCCACTTGGTTACATTTTTCCAAAGGGTCATGATCCTTTTAATAATTAGCTAAGGTTCAAAAAGGCATTGAACTTGCTCTAGAAATACTTCTAAGACACCCGCTTCTCCCGGTACCACGCCTTGTTCGGGCTACTCAGCACACGGTCCAACTGCCGTATTCGGGTTTTGGGGTGCCCAGACTCGTACCAAGTCCGGGACCTTGATCCCTTGAGTGAGTCCCTTTGAGCGCATTTCTCACGTAACTTATCGCGTATCACAGGTCCAGTACGAGTACCATATCCAAACACCCCTGGCAATCGCGATCTCTCTTGCCCCCCCCCCCCCGCTTATAAGTCAACTTACCACTCTCGAGTGCCGTACTAGCACAGTACTCTCTCTCCTCCTTCCAGTTCCCATCCTTCAAGCGACGACGACAACAACAACAACAACCATCACACATTCATCCATACAATATCTCAAAAACGCGCGAGACGGAAATGGATCACTCAGCCCACGACCACCACGCACACATGATGCACGCTCCAGCAAACCACGACATTCACGCATCTCCGGAAGTACACAGGTGCCAAATGAGCATGTACGCTTCCTCCTCCTCCTCCTCCTCCTCCCCACTTCTCCGTTCTGGCACTGGCTAACAAAACCCAGGCTCTTCACCTGGTCGACTAAAGACCTCTGCCTAGTATTCCGCAGCTGGCACGTCCGCAACACCACAACGTTAATCCTCTCCCTACTAGCCGTGATCGCGCTTTCCGCCGGCTACGAGTTCGTTCGTAACCTTGCGAGGCGCTATGAAGCCCGTGTAGATAGGGTGCTATCAATAAGTACTTCCCCCCCCCGTTTTCTTTCCCACCTCCGCTTCGGTCTGCCGGGAACGATCGGTGACGTGATGTGACAACCAAAAAGGTGAAGAAACGAGCTCATTACTTCCAGGACGTACCGACGCAGTTGCGGAGGCCGTCGCAATCGAGAGGAGGAGGCTGAGGATGAGGAGTGGGAGGTTTGGGAAGGCGGTGTTTTATGGGGTGCAGGTTTTTTATAGCTTTTTTATTATGTGAGTTCACCCTACTGGGAGGGGGAGGGGGGGGATAGTACGGGCTAATGAGGGGACAGGTTGCTATTCATGACATATAATGGTTGGGTCATGATTTCCGTCGCCATCGGGTCAGCGATTGGGTATATTATTTGGGGAGGATCCGAGACTGCGAAGAGTGTCGCTTGTCATTAGGACAGTCGGGCCGTCAGTGGGGTGGTGGAAGGGTAGAGAGAGACAGAGAGAAAGTGATGTAGGGATGAGAGTAGAGAGAGAGAGAACCGCGAGTCGCAGCCGAGAGCTCTTTTCATACCGGGATATTTTTGTCAAGTCGTCAAGTTATTCTAGAGTACTATTTGTTAGGAGTAAGACTGGATGTGTGCTTGGGTCATCCAATTGTGGGTTGGACGGGGGATGTGTACCCTAGCTAGACCACTGTCTTCAATACTAGTATACCAACCTTCCCAATCCTTCACCTACAGTACTGTGCATCACCTCTCTACATCGTAGGCCCCTAAACCATAATGATTAAACACCACACCGCACCATACTCGGGCGGCCGGGTTGAAGCCGGACACTTACGGCGGCAACTCAGCAGCGCCGCAGATCCAAGAGTCATCATTGCCCCTCACTCGCCCCACCGTCTACTCATCACCCATCCCACCCCCCCCAAATTGTCCAAGTTCATCGCCCCCAACAACCAAGCTACTACTCTACTTTACCACACTAGTAAAACCCAAGCTAGTCCAACATGTATCATTCCAATTATCATTACTACTCTCACGCCATCCTACCATCCTTCCCGCCATCCCCGTTTCATGACAATATTACCAACCCGTCCACCTAAAACACACCTTCCCATGCATGGTATGATAATCGTACAGCGCAACCAAGACACAACAAAAAGAGACATTAAGGACACATCCATCAACGTTTACTTCCCTCCCTCGCTCCCCCCTAGCCAGCCTTTTTTTGAGGTTGATTAAGCAATAAAGTTGCCAGGGGCGAATAATACTGTAGTACTGTCGTAGCAAAGCCAAGTGGAAAAGATAGATATCCCATGCGAAAATAAAGAGGAAAACAGAAAAAGGAAAAAGCACAAGCAGTTTGCGATCCGCCCGTCCGCCTACTTTTCCCCCTCCTACTACCTGGGATTGATCAAAGGGCACCTTCTCTCAAATCCACCCTCCCCCGCTCCCGTCATGCACGCCCCCATCCACCACATCTCTCTCATACCTCAGCGCCGGCACAAGAAGTCTATACGGCTTCGTACCGCCCGTGCGGTCCTTCTGGTCAACCTCCATTCTCAACACCACATCCAGCACATCATCACCAAGCCGACCAGCAGCGACTTCTCTACTCGTGTTTGCGCCGCCTATGCCTGCTACCGCTATGTTCGATAGTGGGCCCGGCTTGTTGGACTTGTTGATGCCGAAGGTGGCCTTTTTGAGCTTGGAGAAGGTCGAGCGTTTGACGGGCCGCTGAGAAGTTGTATCGAGCGGGGCTTCGGCGGCAGAGTACTCGCGGATTATGGCGTAGTTACGTCCTAGAGATTATTAGTGCATTTGTTCAGGAGGGCTAATAGGGAGCGAGGAGGTATACTTGGTAGGAGATGTTTGTTGTTTCGGGGCTTGCCGTCAACGTCCGTATCGAAGATGGGGCACATGTCTTCATCAGTTTCCCGGTCGAAGTGGTGAACTCTGTTTCGCTTGTTGAGAACATCCGCCATCGCTGCATTACCATTTGTTTAGGCCCTACCGTCTATAATAGGCTCGGATGACTTACTATTAGGTGGTGGAGTGTTCACAATTGCAGAAGAAATGACATTCGGCATGTACCGGTGGTCATTTTCCCGAGGAATATGGAGTTTAGGATTTGAATAAAATTGGCCAATTCCGGCAAGATGGACATCGCCACTGTCACTCGTGAGTATTCAACCCCCCGCAAAATCGACGACTTCAGCCGAAAAAACTCACCCAAGGATCGTAACTCGTACGGACTTCTCGGCGGCAAACTCTTGAAGCCTTTCAATAAACTAAGCCAGAGTTAGACAGTCAGGATCGCCCTTGTAACGGATATCAATGAAAACAAACCAGGTTTCTTTCGGCTTTGTGGTTTTTGGCCGTCCAATGGTCATCAAGATCATCAAGAAGCTCAACACCACCATCAAAGCTGTTGAGGAATCCACCGAGATACCCCATGCGCCCAAGAGCCTTTAGTGGATCCATAAGCCTTGATGTCAGGATATTCTCTAGCCACACGAGCCGTGGATATGCGATCGGAACTCCTAGAAGGACAATCAAATGCTTGGTTTCCCCAGCAACAACTTCCTTAGTCAGTCGTTCAAATACCAGATCGTAGCTCTCTTCTGACAGCACGAGGTTCCGCTTTATCAAAGGTTAGTCAATGATCTGCGACGACAGACTGTCCAATCATACCATCCGCTCGGTTCGACAGTCTAAACCCAAGAATGCGACTTTTCTTCCAAGAAACATGAAACAGCTTCTGCTAAGCTCTTGGATATAAGGACCCGGAGCGCGACCCAAAACCCAACTTGGCTCATGCTCCTCCAGTTCGTCGACTATGCTCTGGTGTTGGAAGAGCATATAATACTTAAAAGCAACCGCACCAAGCCCAGCGAATACAGGACAGCTATTAAAATGGTGGGGATAGGAACCGAATCCATCGATAATATCGTGATCATCCCAAATATTTACCATCGGGATCTGTGAATTGGCTACTCCAAAAAGGCCCTGGGAAAACCACATGCCTGATAAAGCATTAGATGGAGGGCCAAAAAGGACAATTTACGAAAGACTCTTACTGTATCGTTCCAGGTAGAAATCCTCGAGCTCCTCAGCCATTTCCGGCGTGAATTCGTGTGTAGACTTGACAAACGGTGTCTTTATTGCTAGCCATGATTTGAAATGCTCCGTCTTTTTAGACACAGCATCGTTGTAAACTTATAGGGAATCATGTCAACACCGAAACAGAGGTCATAAATACAGATACCGGTTGGGCGAATCCCAAGTCCGAAGCTCTTCTCCAAGGGTCTGATAACTTACTCTGATCTCCACCCCCAAGCATTACGTGAAACGGTCTCTCCCGGTGCTCCCGGAGAACATCCCTCCAAAGAGGATCTGGCCCACAAAAGTCATCTGGGTTAACGCTCAAACTAAATCCGTTACAGCTGTGGAACATTATATTCATGGTCTGCCCCCGGGCAGGTACCCAAAATGCGATTGACGGGCCATGATTGATACGGTATCCAACCCTGGCTTGTTCGTCACCCAATTCGACCTCAATAATGAACCTCCAAAATGTTACCCCTCTCTCGGCGTGTAATTTCGTAGCTTCGACTTCCTTATACCTTCCGAGTTTCTCCCCATCATTCACTTGACGAGCGGTCGCAACGTTTCCCAAAAGGTCATCACGAGACATGTCGCTCTTTGAAGGGAGCTCCTCGGCTGGCCTAGCGGCGAGGTACTCTCCAGTCGCAGACACTGTTGCCGCCTCTGCTGATGCACCACAATCGGTTTCCCTAATTGCTTCAGACGCAGGCTGCACAAATAGTCTGATAGCCGGAGGCCGTGAGTAATCCGAGAGGTCATCAGTAGTAACAATCATTACTGATCCACGCCAGGTCTCCCGCTCCTCCTTTGCTGTGCAATTCTCCGAAAACGTGCCATCCCCACGCAGGCCTGTATACCGCAATAAAGGCCCACACTTGATGTTTAACTGAGGAGAGAATGATTCAGGAACTAGAATTGGACAAGAAGAAATAGCCTCGAGGTAAGACAATATCAGCTCATGTTCCTGCTTTGTTTGCCTTGCAGCATAAGGAGAACTCCGGGCAACGGTTCCGTGGATGAAGCAAACCTGTCCCGTCCAAAAAATCGATTGAATGGGAATTAAGGAAAGAATGAGAACAATCGTGAGAAACATCGGAAGTTGACGTAGAAGAATGCTAAGTAGTACGAAGAGCTTCAAGAAGACCTTTTGCAGGGGCAGAGCTCGAAAAATGGGGAAAGTCAAGGAGGATGTCACCGAAGCAGGAATACAAGAGAGATAGAAGAAAAACGACCCTTATAAGAAAGACTGGCCATACCGTCACTATCTTCAGCTGTGTCGTTACTCTGTACAGCTATATCATTGAGCTCCATATCCTCTAAAGTCAGATGCACCACCCGAGGATCAAACACGCCCTCTCCACCGAGAGCCTGAGTAGCCCGGACACCCCCGAGACTCCCGGCAGTGCCGTCCCCCCTTCGGATGTGCTGGAACGGATTTCCATGGTGGCTGTGACGACCGCCTTTCCGACCAACACGGTCATTTCCAGAGATTAGGGCTGGATTCTTAGGTGGAGTTTGACAAACAGTCTGGGGTTCATCTAATTCGCCTGTCCGAGATGGAGTATCGTGATGACTACCCTTCTCATCTTGTTTTTTCTTCCCCTCTTGCTTCTTCCTCTCCTCCAGTCCATCCTTATGCTTCGAGTGATGTCCCAACATCTCAGTGATTTTGTGGCGATGGTGGTGGTGCTTGGTATCAGTTTCGGTGTGTTGGCTACTGTCCTCCTCAATCTTAGGATGCCCCCTTGCAGAAGCACTACTCGCGGTGGCCCCCCCCGGGCTCGTAAGCCTTGAGGCTACAGTCGTACTTCTCTGAAGACGCTCTTCTTGCTTTTTGCTAAGGGAACGTCCAAGTTGAGGCGCATCAGCCTCCTCCTGGCTAATATGTTTCAACTCGAGCTCGAGCTTCTGAAGGGGAGAACGATGAGGAGCAAACTCGAAAGAGCGAGTGGACAGGGCGTTGGAAGCGGTAGAAGGTTTGCGTGATTGCGAGGATGGTGAGGATGGCGAGGTGGCACCCGGAGCTGTAGGGAAATATCCATCCCCACCGGCATTCGCAACGCCAGAGGGGGAGCTAACTTTGCCTGGTGTTTTAGGCAGCGGTCTCCCAGTGGTGACTGTACCAGTTGGACTGGCTAGCGGCGACTGGCCAGGTGACGGCAGCGGGGAATATCCATAGGCAACCCCTTGGGTTTCCCCAACTTTCTCCCGTTCAGCCAGCGCGACGAATTTTGAGACAGTAGACTGGAGGGAACAAATGTAGCCTATCCTCCTCGAGTAGACCAAAGACGATTGGCCTATACGCGAGATTAGGGAAGGCAATGTATAGATAATGTAATAGAATCAATGCGTATTGCTCCAGAAATGTGAGTTGTTGTTGTTGACGAGCTTGTTGCGACTTGCAGAGGCTAATGAAGAAAGAATTTGAACGCGCGAAAAATGCGCGCCCACGAATACGGATATCTTTCCATCACCAAGATCTTTCGATCCCGACACAACGGCAGTTAGCATCTCGGCTTCGGAAGTAATAGTCACAAGTAACGTTCCACGCACTCCCCCCCCCCGCAACGTCTGTAAAAACGACACGCCAAATTCTATTAAGACTAGCTCATCGAAAGGAAGAAAAACGTTGGGCTTTATCTGTTCCGGACTCGCTTACAGAGCGGTAGCCCCACAAGATATAAAAGTTGAACTGTGGGGTCAGAGGCTATGGTACCGGCAGTTGGGGTAAGGCTATTGTCGCAGATACCACACCCACCGCCCAAGCGGAGTGGACCATGGCACAAGAGCTCTTTTTCACAGTTGTTGTTGTTGTCGTCAGGTAGGTCGCCCATTGTCACATACCGGCATTACCCAAGCCGCCCTGTTGTAATGTATCGTACCTTCTCTCGCGCAGTCAAAACCCCTGTCAGCAAGTACGGTTCCTGCTTTGCTAGGAGTGCACTTACTTCGTAGGGCTTTGTACGCCGTGGCTCTTAAAATAGAAATGCAAAGCTCAACGCTTTGAGAACCACAAAATAGGGGGACAGCTAAAATTGCCACTGCCATTTGTGACGGCTTTCTCTGCTGATAGCCTATGGCTATACCGGTACAGCACAACTGGGTAGGTGGATTATAACGAGTGATTAGATGTGAAGGGATGAAAGCGAATCTGCCTCTCTGCCGTATGGCCGGAGCAAGGGGCCAGATAGAGACGGGAATAAAAATAAAACAATCCCAAGGCACCGGTATGTACTCGAGTACTAGCACCGCATGCCATGCTTGGAAAGGTGCTTATCCGGTGACTTCGTGGCCGGGGAAGTTTGTGGACAGCATCGGTGCGGCACAACACCTCCTCTTCACGTCATAGCCTTACTACAAGTATGATATATCCATAATTTGTAGGATGAGTGTGGTTTCGATCTAGGGCTATTTCTACAATAATGCTATGGTTGAACTGAGCCCTCGTGGTATTGTATCGGGCGCTGGGCCTCCAGTGGCCTAGATGCTAGGCATCACTAGAGACTCTTGAAAGCTTTACCTCTTCGTAGCACAAGAGGGTACCATGCCTTACCCGGCACCTTACAAGCCGCAAACAGATTCGTTCATTTGCGGTGCGTAAGAAACGGTAGTGTCTGACTGTACCGGTACCGGCCAAGCGCTGGCGTGAAAGGCTGGTACGGTAGTTGCACCCTAACTAATACTTTTCGGTACGATAGAGCGAATGCATTTCTACCATATCCGTAGCAAGCGAGGCGCAAAGATCACTGGCATCAATAAAAAAACAGTCTAAAGTTAGCAGTTTTTGGACCATTACTGCCATAGCTCTGTAGATAATAATTATAATGGTATCCATAATAATAATAATAATTATATTACCGTACTAATTACCCGCACGGCACCCTCGGATGCTATCATATTATCATACGTAGGGAGAACAAAGGGTAAAAGAGGCCACACAGCCCTTTCCCTGCAAGAAGCACAAAAGCAGTAGCGCCAGCTAGCCAACCAACCAACCCTGGCCGTTTTTTCCGAAATCTTTGGCCACAACCTATCCCCCTTCCCTGGAAGCTCCCATGAATACCTCAACCTTCGAAGGAGCAACCCAGATATCATCATCACATTCCTCACCCCCCTCGGTAGTTCACTTTATTTCGCCAGCGGTGAGCTTCCCCGACTTACACTGATTTCCACTTCGCGATGCGCTTCGGCTCGGCCTCTTTATGGCTGGCCATACTCCAAATCATACCTTTCCATGCTGTCTCCGCGAAATCACCCCCCTTGCTACGACCTCGAGACTATGGCTCGCGAGATTACTACGCGCTGCACTTAACGCCGGACCTTTCGCCAGAAGCCGTAGCACAGCAACTAGGGTTAACCCACGAAGGCGTTATTGGCGAACTCAGCGACCACCATCTCTTTTCAACGCCAACTAGCAAAGAAGATATTGTCGCCACTCATATTGATGGGCTCCGGCGAAGGAAGCGGTCTGTGGGATCTGGGGGTATTATGAAGCGGGATCTGTCCGATGGGATATTGTTCGCAGAAAAACAAGGGCTGAAGAAACTTGTGAAACGGATGCCTCCACCGGCCGCGTGGCGGGAGGCGCAAGGATCCGATCCTACTGCTTCTGTTACGGGTAACCCAGGGGAGGTGGAACTTCGGTCAATCATGCAACGTCTTGACATACGGGACCCCATTTTCCACGAGCAATGGCATCTGGTAAGCTGCTTCTTCGACAGTTTGTTTATCCTATGGCTAATATACCGCCTGTTTGCTTAGTTCAACCCAACAGAACGTCACCACGATGTTAATGTTACTGGCCTGTGGCTGGAAGGTTTGCTCATACATTTCTAGTCCACATATTAGGGGCTTGAATTCTTACTTCTGCACAGGTATCACTGGAGAGAATACAACTGTGGCTATCGTGGACGATGGTCTCGATATGGATAGTCAAGATCTGGCAGCAAACTATGTGGGTAACTTCCGCTGGGGCTGTTGACATCGGGAGATTAGTGCTTATGCTCTATAAAGTTTGCAGCAGGTTCCTACGATTTTAACGACCATGCCCCTCAACCCAAACCACGTTTATCCGACGACCATCATGGCACTCGATGTGCCGGGGAAATTGCAGCTGTAAGGAACAACGTCTGTGGAGTAGGTGTTGCCTATGATGCGAAAGTGGCTGGGATACGAATGCTGTCGAAGCCCATATCAGATGCCGACGAGGCTATAGCCTTGAATTATGCGTATCAGGAAAACCAAATTTATTCTTGCAGCTGGGGACCACCGGATGATGGCCAGGCTATGGACGCTCCGGGAATTCTCATCAAACGGGCTATGGTTAAAGGAGTTCAAGAGGGTCGAAATGGGAAGGGTTCGATCTTTGTTTTCGCCTCTGGAAATGGAGCAACGTATGAAGACAACTGCAATTTTGATGGTTACACGAATAGTATATACAGCATCACAATCGGAGCTGTTGATAAAAAGGGCAATCATCCATACTACTCCGAGGAGTGCTCAGCCAATATGGCTGTTACATATAGTAGTGGTAGCGGGGATGCAATTGTATGTGAAATTCCTGTGTTTAGTGCAGGAGATGAGACTAACATACGACTGCTACTTCCTAGCATACCACCGATGTGGGATCGAACCAATGTTTCAATGGCCATGGCGGAACCTCTGCGGCTGCTCCACTAGCTGCGGGGATCTTTGCCTTAGTGCTATCGGTACGACCTGACCTCACTTGGCGTGACATGCAGTATCTTGCCCTCAAGACGGCAGTTCCTATCAACGAGGAAGACCCGGACTGGAAGCCAACAGCGATTGGGAAAAAGTTCAATCACAAGTATGGTTATGGGAAAATTGATGCTTGGGCAATTGTTCACGCCGCCGAAGATCATAAACTTGTGAAGCCCCAGGCATGGTACAACTCACCAGTTGTCGCTGTCAACGCAGCCATTCCAGAGGGCACTCAAGGGCTCCAGACACAGATCAAGGTTACTGCAGAAGAGGCGAAAAACGCGAACCTCGGTCGACTGGAACACGTAACTGTCACCATGAATGCTGCCCACGGCCAGAGGGGCGACATGAGTGTAGACCTGATCTCACCAAAGGGCATCGTTAGCCACATCGCAACAACTAGAAAACCGGATACTAGTAAAAACGGATACAAAGACTGGACGTTTATGAGTGTTAAACATTGGTACGACTCCCGTTATATATTTTTGCTCAAACTAAGCTAATTCAGACATAGGGGGGAAGAAGCAGCAGGCACATGGACAATCGTCATAAAAGACACAGTTGTTAACGGGCAGACTGGATCTCTTGTCGATTGGAGCCTTACACTCTGGGGTGAGGCCATTGATGCGGATAAAGCTAAAATTTTACCACTTCCTGGTGGTGATGGAGATAAAAATCTGGGTACTGATCCTATCCACACAACCACTGCTCAGGCCTCAACAACCGAGTTGCCAAGCATGACTTCGACAGCAAATCCTTCAAAGGTGACAGAAAATCCTTCCGACCACAACGATCGACCTGTCAACGAGAAACCAGGCACCCCTACAAAACTAGAAAGCGGTGAGTTAACCTGCCAGTTATCCCTTTGCTCTTCTTGGTAAATCGTAGCTGATTATTTGAAAGGAACAGCTACTGGAACCACAGCCATCTCTACATCAACAACCACACCGGGAGATCAGAAAGCAGGAGGTGAAGGATCGAATTTCCTTCCTTCCTTTTTCCCTACTTTTGGTGTGTCAGCCAAGACTCAGGTTTGGATCTACGGGGCATTTGTGGTGATAATTATATTCGTTGGAGCTCTTGCTGCCTATCTTTTCATCCAAAAGGAGAGAGCCAAAAAGCAGGGGATGGATTACGAGTTTGAGGCTCTCAACAACGAGGATGACTTGGATGACGGCGCAGCGGGGGCTGGCGGAAAGGCTTCCGCAGGTGGCAGACGAAAGGCTCGGGATCTATATGATGCATTTGGAGCTTCAGACGACGACGAGGACGTCTTCAGCGAGAAAGAGTCCGATGACGACGACGAAGGGTCTTATAGCGACGAAGCTCGAGGAATTGACGAGGGCCCAAGAGTAGGGGATAGAGCTAAACTCCTTGGTAGAGATAGCCATTAATTATGCGAAGGTGTTTGTGTCGGTGTTAGTGTTTTGGGGTTTGTGCGCTTGTTGTTTACTACCGCTTATTTTTTTTACTTTTACTTTTTCTTTTCCGGGTTTAAAAATTCGTTTCTCCACCAAATTCCCAGTCGAAGAGGACTTATTTTATATTTTTTTTATATTTTTTTTGCGGAACATAAGGTATTGGACGGAAGAGCACCCGTATTAACCGATACCCGTAGGCCGGGGTGGTAAAGCTCTACCACACGGCAACGTCACTAGGAAAATTAGAGGGAAAAGATCGGGGGACAGAACTGTTGGATGAATTAAACCATCTTTTCCAACCTGCACATGTATGAGTACCGTAGTTGATGAAGCTGTGTTGCACACGTATCATAATAGAACATGATGACATGCACTAAGAGTATCATACTTGCTCAAGCACAGTACTTGTACGGTGCCGTTGGAAAAGTTCGTGGACAAACACCAAAACACACCAAAAGTGACACTTTTCAGCGCACCAGAACAGCCCCATCTCACTTAAATAGAGCCTATAATTTTATCAACACCATAGCTTACATCCAGAGCACCTTGTGAAAAAAAATTATGCATTCTTCTTCTAAGCCTTTAGGAGGAGCTATGCTGTGTACTGTACTAGTACTCGACCTTGTGGTTAGAAATGAATGCCAAGACACCTACCTCATACCGGAAAAACTGGAATAATCTAATAGTCATGTGCTGTGTACCGTATCCACTGAGCAAATTCGCTATCCCCGTCCCAGGATATGTTATATCCGGCCCAGTTAGAGAGCGGAATTAGGCTTCAGATAGCATTTCTCATTGGCCGTTTCATGCCAACTTGAACTAGCGAACAATAATCCATTGTTTAGGCCAAAATCTGAGGCAATACGATATCTTACTGGGCCGGAAATAACACATCCTGGGACGGGGATAGCGAATTTGCTCAGTGGATACGGTAGTCAGAGTTGCCCCCTCTGGTAAGGTCTGATGTTTTTTTTGTTTTTTTTTATGTCTCTCAGAGGGGGCTGAGCCGCTCTTCCTCCGCTGTGTTTTTGACCCCTTTTCTAAAGTAGGGAATTCTCAACGACACAGCATACGACTCGATTATTCTAGTTCTTACGGTATGATACCCTACATCTCAACAAGTGTTGAGATTGCTTTGGCCACTAAACTGTGCGAAGAGGTTCGATCACCTACTGTATTGGATTGCTAAGTACATGAAGACCAGAGGTCTGACCACCACCACCACCACCACCACCACCACCACCACTTCAAGAAGTGTCAATTGGGCTTGGGGCTGTCTGGGGGCTCTGGCGGCTCGATATGTTGAATTTAAGATAGTATCATAGCTGATTTTTTAAACCTCAGAGAATATTAGTGCTATGATATTAGGCATTCTACGGTAGTGTCAGGGCATCTCGAAATATGGAGTGTTTGGAGTGTTTTAGCGTTTGTTCACGAACTTTTCCAACGTCACTGTACTAGTACTGTACTGTCAGACCCTTAGATAGCTTTTCTATAATTTTATTATTATTTGTCAGGTTGCGCAGCTATAATAGTTACATAGCCGTGCAATTGAGCAGTCTCAGTGGGTAAGGGTTTGTTTGTCAATTAGTGTGGCAAACTTCATAGAGGGTTGGAGGTGGGGTCGTGGGTTTTTCTTCTGTCATGGGGAACGGTCTTTTGTTCATCATCATCGTTCATCTTCTTTTCCGAGAGCTGAGCACTTGGGGTTTATCATAACCGCCAGTGTTTGTCTTCCATCTTCAGTTATCAGTTTCAGTCTATTTCTTTTCTTTTCATTCTCTTGCTGGTGACCTTCACCAGTGCTGTCGATAGTCAAGATTGCCAATACCATGCATTCTCGCGCATATCGTATTATACCTTTCCCATACCCATCCTTGGTTGAGACATACCGTTATTTTTTCCTCCGTGAATTCGCTAGCTCAGCTGGCTCGCTAATCTCGGGATTCACTGGCGGCAGTTCTTAAGAAGATGTATGGTGCTTTCCTGACTCGGTATGACATGAGTCAGTTGGCTGTGTTGGATCTCATTGACTGACTGTCGCAACTCTATTAACTTGCTAAACTAAACTTGCTTGAGCTGATGTCGCAATTTACAGGGATATTCTGAGCTAGCGAATTCACAGAGAAAAAAATACGGCGCTGTCCAAAAGGGTTCACATATGTATCAACAAAAAGCAAACTTTCTATTGAGCATCACTAGTTTATTATCTAAGTATCATACAGTAAGTCAAACAATTTTTTAAAAATTAAAAATTAAAAAATTAAAAAAAAAATAACCTAAAGCCTTTGGTTGTTTTTTCTAATTCCTCTCCATAATTTTTAGGGATGAACTGAGACCTGGGGCGAGGGTTTTTAGTGATTTTCTTGGAATTCTTGGCATAAGTCACTACCTAAAACACACTACATTTAAGTGAGGACAGCTCACAAATATCTTGTCTGACTATGATAATAATAATAATTATGAGTGTGGTTTTTTTGAAACTCATACATTGGCCTCCAACACCAAAAAACATTTATTTTAGCATAACCACATAGAGTACCCTTTAGAGTATGCTCCCAATAGCTCAAAAAATAATTTTCAAACTCCAATGACCTTTGTAGCATATGTTATATCCAAAAATATCAAATATCCCAAAAAAGTCTTTTTTACATAGATATATACTAGAGGCTTTTGGCTACTTCCTCAACAGAGTTTCATATCAATCTGACAACTGGTTGTGATGCTATGAGTTGTTAAAATCAAGATATCTATTTGTCATTACAATATGTTATGTAAAAGACAGCTTAAAGTTGGACTAAAATAGGTGGAAAATGGCGCCAAGACCAGGAAAATCTTGGCAGATTAAGGCTGGTGAAGGATTATTTAGGTGAAAAGCTATATTAATCAACTATCTTTTATCTATTTTAATTCATAGTTATGTACCTCTCATGCTGAATTAAATTTTAATGAAATTACTTTATTTTTAAACATTTTTAAGGTAGCTGGGAAGACAAAAGTAAAAAGGCCTTTATCTTAAGAAGGCTTTTTCCGGTTGCTGCACTTAAAAGGTGTTTTCCTGTTGACAGCTACGGAAGCCCATGTGTGGGTTTTAACAAAACCACACTCATATTATCAGGAAAATTAAAAATCTAACAATCAATTAGGGTTGTTTTTCCTTTTTATTTTCAGTTCATTTTTTGAATCCCTCGAATTGCCATTTCATGATGAAGTAATCCTTTGCAAAGGTTTCACTTTTTCGATGGCACATTTCCCGGCTGATGGTATCCGAAAGGTTTGTTGCCAAGTGCATGGTATTGAAAAGGTTTACCCTATTCGGAAATCTTGTCACGGCTCAGGGCGAGGAAACGCCAAGCTATGCGCATAGTTTTGGAATGGGCAAGTACTCGTACTCGAGTACAGTGCTGCGGTACTTCGCTTTCGGCCAGACATACACGGCCGCTACCGGTACTCGAGCACAAGTGCCGGTATTGCATACCTCAGAAATTCAGCCTTTTCGCCCGGATCTTAGTGTCGTGCAGTAGTGGCTGTGTTCACAAACGTCGCTGGATTATGGGTAATGCACCCCCACATGTAACTCAAGCCAGAGATGCAATACCAGTATTATGATATCAACAAAGCCTTCTTGCTGCTGCTATGCACACTTGTTGTTGCTAAGTGCGTGGAAGGGCCTGGATCTTGCGGGGTATTATGAACTTTGTAAGCAGGAACCAACCATGGGAACACAGATGACAGTTTTTTTTCTTTTTACCATACCCAACCATCGAGGGAGAGAAAAGGGGACTAGGCAGCCCACCAATCCTTTTTTGTAATCTTTGGGTTAGGAAGCGCTTCCCCTCGCCCCTGAAGGTATGGGATGGATTCTCGGACGAGTGCTCGTGTGTGCTCTCGGGTCATTCGAAATGGCAATTTCAGGCCTTTCGGCGGTTTGATTTGTTATTTTGTATGACGGTCTGCTCGAGGAGCTGTCACGTGCTGTTCTGCTGTTGGCTCCTTCTCTGACCCACGCTTTGGTTTTTTGTCTCTGCTGCGGTGCACCTATGCACTGTCCTCGAGATCGGGTTGACGATTGCGATGGTGAACAAGCCGCGGTGGGTACTGGTAGTGTGCCCGGATTCGAACCGTTCCAAGTGTGATCCCTGGGTTGGTTACTGCAGATGTTCTCTGTTATCAGTTGCTTGCATGCCGTAGTACTCTTTCTCCATGATCTCTGTTGACAATTCAAGTATCATACCGGTACCGTAAATGGAAGACGGTGGTCTCCACTGGCATCAAAGACCCACCCAACTCCTCCTTTGCAAATCACCACGCCCCACAGCGCGAGGCGAAACCACCGAGGCAGCGCCGGAGGTGGCCTCTCCGAATTGGGGCGGCGGTGGGTAGGTTGGTTTATTGCGATGAATTAGGTAGTACCGGTTCTGGTACGTTATTGTGGAATCTTGATAGCTCAATATGCTGTACGCACCATCGTCATCATCATCGTGAGGGCCTAGTTGTTGCACACTGTAAATGACCGCCTCACTAGTTGATTGATCATTGCTCCCATCAGCTGGGAACTGATATTATGACCGAAATCGTGCTTTAGAAGTCATGGGCACACGATGGTGCTAGGGACCCGTTCATATTTGCCAAGGGCGAACCCTTGCCTCTCCGGGGTCAAAAACGGACAAATACTGCAAAGGTATGCACTTTCTCCTTGCAAGAACTTGAAATTGACACCTCCACCACCACTGCTGCATCCCCTCCCTTTCTTCTGCTCATTACTGCATTTTGCAAAACACTTGAGGAGCGGAGCGGACTCGGAGGAAAAAACTCGGGTGTCTTAGATAGCTCCAAAGACGCTTTCCAGCTGCTTCAGGATAATATTTTGTTGGCTTTATCAGCAAAACTGGGTCTAGAAGTGTCCCGATCGTCAATGAACTAGCCAAATGGGGCACATTTTGTTTTTTGCGGTGGCTAGGGTTATCTGAGACATTCTAGTTTTCTTCTTCGAGTTTGTTCTGTTTTCCAGGTGTTTTGCAAAGCCCAATATTATGTACAATACCAACAACCAGGTTAGCACCTCTCGTTTGTGTCTTTTACTTCTCTCACTGTTGCTTTCCCGCATCTCTTTCTCTTACTCTCCCTATCCCTCCCTTGCCTCTCATCCATACAGTTTTATCGCCCAAGCGTAATATAATACATCCAGCGCGCCAGACTGATCTTCCCTCGAGGAACGTTGCTCGGCCAGGTCGAACCCAACCACCCGTTCCACCCCGACTCTCTAAACTTTCTCTTCAACTCGCATACCGTACCTTACGTACTGTACGAGTATTGCCAGACCCTAACTTACGCTACCTCCACCACCCCAACAAACCCTACCTTACTCTTCCCTCCTCCCTCCTCCCTCCTTCCTCTTTCCTCGCTCTTCCCTTTCCCACCGCTGAGTCTCGATCAAGCCCGCGACCTTCCATCACTCAGCATTTCCCCTTCGCCTCTTCCTAAACTTGTTCTCTCTTCTTCTCTGGGCTTTGATCCTTATAATATAAGGGTTGGTCCGCTCCCTAACTACTTTAATTTCCCCCTTTCCATATCTCATCCGCTGATATTTGATCCGTCAAGGTCATCCTCTAACAACCCTTTCACGACGTTTTCCTCCCGCTTTATCAGATTTCGCTCATTGCCTTCGCTTGGCATCCCTCTCTTCGCCGCTACTTCAATCAATAAAAACCAAAAGGCCTCAAAACCAGTTCTTCAAACAAGCCGTGCCATGCACAGCAAAGTAGTCAGTAAGCTTTCCCCCTCCCGCCCTTCGTTCCACCCGTTATCTTCTCACAGGCAGTTTCCGTTGGTGGCACGTGCTAACCTTTTTCCTTTCCTTCTTTAAAGTCATTGGGTACGAATTGGCCGATTACCCCGCCATTATGAGGTTGACCCCCCACTAACTTCATCGCTCATTGATTCAGGTCCGGCCCAGCCGCCCACACCGCTGCGGTATATCTAGCTCGTGCAGAATTGAAACGTTCGTACCCGCCCCCACTTACTTGCAGGATAGGGCGGCGCTGACACCGCACTCTTGAATCAGCCATTATGTACGAGGGGATGCTTGCAAATGGAATTGCACCTGGTGGACAGTTAACGACAACTACAGACGTTGAAAATTATCCAGGTTTCCCTAAAGGCATTGGTGGCCAAGAGCTTATGGTAGGTCACGCTTTTCGTTTCGTGGGATGCCTTCTCTAACCCATGCCCTTTTTTTCGCTTTTTTTTTCCTTCCTTTTTCGATGACATGACAACCAACTCGGGTGTGCTTGGATAGGATGCGATGAGGGAACAAAGTGAACGATTTGGAACCACAATAATCACGGAGACTGTTTCGAAGGTTGATCTGTCGAAACGGCCATTCAAGTATTGGCTTGAATATTGTGAGGAGGAAGATCCGAGCACAGCCGATGCTCTGATTTTTGCTACTGGAGCCTCGGCCAGGAGGCTACATCTTCCCGGAGAAGATATATATTGGCAAAATGGCATTAGTGCCTGTGCTGTGTGTGACGGAGCAGTGCCGATATTTAGGAATAAACCATTGGCTGTTATCGGAGGTGGAGATTCGGCTGCTGAGGAGGCCATTTTCCTGACAAAGTATGGAAGCAAGGTCACCGTCCTTGTGCGAAAGGACAAATTGCGTGCTTCCAACATCATGGCCAAGAGACTCAGTGCTCACCCCAAGGTTGAGATCCTTTACAACACGGTAGCAACCGAGGCAAAGGGGGATGGCAAGCTCTTGCATTCACTTGCAATCAGAAACGTCGTTACTGGCGAAACCCGTGACCTCTCAGCAAATGGTTTGTTTTATGCTGTTGGGCATGAGCCTGCTACTGCTCTTATCAAAGAACAGATCGATTGTGATGAGGATGGGTATATCATTACCAAGCCTGGAACCTCGTATACCAGTGTTAAGGGTGTCTTCGCCGCTGGTGACGTTCAAGATAAGCGCTACAGACAGGCAATTACCAGTGCGGGTATGTATTCCAATTGCATTGGATCTCGCCTTTCTGTATACCTCAAGCTGACCAATTCCAATAAGGATCCGGATGCATTGCGGCTCTTGAGGCCGAGCGGCTATTGGCAGAAGAGGAGGAGGGAGCTTCGGAGTCCATGTAAGGCCCTGATTTCAAAGTTATCTGTTATATTTTGGAGTATGGATTGTCCTAAGTTACTAATTCACAGAACTTTCGTCGTATCATTAGTGTCGAAGCAAAAAAGAGTGAGGTTAACGGCATTGCCCCACCATACAAAACTAATCCTATGATTTGAGGTGGGCTGAGCAAAGTCGGCCTGCTTGTAATTCCCTGGTGTTTGTGTCTTAATTGGGTCTTTGAGTTCTAGTGTGCCGCAACATGGCCAATAAAAAAATTCCTGCAGGCACATAGTTCCGTGTTGATTTAGGACGACAACGTTCTTCTGGATTTTTCATTGAGACAAGAACTGGGGGGTGGGTAACTTTTTCCATATTTTTTTTCCATGTTTTCCTTGACTCTGGATTCTCTTTTCCTCACGGCTGGGCTTCTTTCATATCATCTGTTCCCTTTTCACGATTCAGTATAAAGTTTAGAGCGTAGGGTAGACGAGGATTGGGTTTATCATTGCGGACGTGTCTTACACCTGTAACTAGATATTGAACTAACTAAAGTACCTCGCATACATTGCGACGAATGATGCAAGTACCCCCAATAAAGTTAATGAGCAGTTCATTTACAGCAGGTTAATCCGCAAAATATCCCTGTTTTGTCAAAAACATCCCCGCTGATACTTGCACACTGCCGTACGTTCCTGCCTATCTGTATCTCGGTCATACTAAGTTCCGGTGATATAAAGGCTAGAAAGGGAGAAATCAGCGTTCGGGTCTGTCGCCCTAGTATGTCAATATCAGGGATCCTCGAGCTTATAAATGCTATGTAACCACCTTCTACCGGAGTTACCCGTTTTAGGCAAGAAGTATCCGAAAACAGGGATCTGAAAAATACTCTGTATGGCAAAAAATCCGTGCACACACCACAAGCCCACAAGCAGCCCACCGCCCTGCCCTCTCTCTGGGTGCCAGGCCCTCAGAGCGGGAAAGGACAAACCAACCAACCGAGGCAGGATACGATAAGAGTTGTGACTTGTGCTGTACTTGTTGGTAAATCGCTGTCGAGTACCGAGTGGTAGACTGCCGATATGATAAGTTGGTTTGTCTAAGCGGAGAATATAAGTTAAGTTACAACAGACGGGTTGAACCCGGGCTTGGGAGGAGGAGGAGGAGGAGGAGAAGGCGGGAGGCTGCATACGCCCGCCCGGTAACATGCTATTGTATCCTATGCGTTTGCCGGTCTGATCCGATCTCGCTCTGGCCTGTCATGCGCCGAGAGTTCTCGGGGTTGTTATATGTTTCTATGGTACGAGAAAGCAGTCATGTCTGTACCATAGTAACTACACGCAATGCGATTATCGAGATCCCATTTGGAACATGAGTTCTCCGTGCTACTATATCACCCGGTTTCTAGAGCTGCCTCGAGGACATCCCTCGTTGATTTTTGGGCGGCTTGCAGTAGGTTCTTTTGCAGTCTTATGGTATATACCAGTTGATACCCACGGAATACTCGTGTGGGAGAGCCTGGAGAGCCTGGAGAGGAGAGTGACATCTTGTGCTGCATCTAATCAGATAGGACACCCTCATCCTTCCGATTTCCAACACCCGGAACCTTGGCAAATGATGCAGCCCTTTCACCGCCAGCCTCCGTCCGACTCTGCTTACTTACCACATCTTCCTTCCTTTCCACACCAACCAACCACGAATCGCGACCGATCGACTCCCATCACGTCACGTTAATCCTTCAACGAGCGCAGGCGAAAGAAATATTCCAGGCGCACGGAGATTCCCTCCCCCCCAAAGGTAATTTTATCATGGACGCAAAGCTCTTAAAGGGTACCAAGTTCCCACCAGAGTACTCCAAAAAGGTTGATATGGAGAAGGTGAATTTGGAGGTTATGAAGCAGTGAGCCCTCTAATTATTTAATTATTGATTTTTTAACACGTATTGGAGGGGGAGGTTGTAGGCTGCGATTTTGCTAATGTAAATCTTTTTCTCCCCTCGAAGGTGGATTTCCGGCAAGGTCATAGAGATATTAGGGAATGAGGATGATGTCGTTATCGATTTTGTATATTCGCTTTTAGAGGAAGAGAGGATTGTTTGTTGTCCCTTTCTTTCGTTCTCTTCTTCTGGACTTGTTATCTTCGCAAGGGTGGCTAATATGTGGTGTTGGTGGTGCTAGCCTGACCCGAAGAAAATACAAATCACTCTCACGGGATTCCTGGAGAAGGATACTCCTGCGTTCTGTAAGCAGCTCTGGGGGCTTCTGTTAAGTGCTCAGTCGAATCCGCAGGGGGTGCCGGTGGAATTGTTGGAGAAGAAGAAGGAGGAGTTGCGTCGTGAGAAGGTACGGGGAGGGGGTTTCTTCCCGCTATGGAGATGGGATCGCTGATGATGATGGTATAGGCTGTGGTAGAAGAACGTACAGAGCAACAACGTCGTAAGCGTGAGGAGGAGGAAGCTCGAGAACGCGAGATTGCTAACGTCCGTGAACGTGAACGGGACACCCGTCGTAGAGCCCCGCAATCGACGGCCAGGGCGTCATCGTCATCGAGGGATACCAGGGAGAGAGGAGGAGATAACTACGTAGCACGTCCCCGACCTCCCAGCCCCCGCCGTCGTTCCACAGACAGATCGGACCGAAGGGAAAGACGCCCCCCGCATCAACGGGGCGGGGGACGTCGTGGGGGAGGTGGTGGGGATAGGTTTAGGGGCGGAGAGACAGACACGTACATTCCGTCACGCAGAGGTTACAATCGACGTGATTTTGACAACGGTGAAGACAGGAGCTATAATAGATATGGTCATTCCCGCTCGAGATCTCGATCGCAGTCTCGTAGCAGACGGGACGAGTATCGTGCCAGACGCCCTTCCCCGCGCTACTCAAACTCCCCGGATGTGCGCAGGGGCTATGAACGGCAGCACCATTACCACCGGCACCGGTCTCCCACTCCGGATTACAGCAAAGGAGTAGGAGGAGGAGGTCGGAGCAGTCACAGGGATAGGAGGGTGGAGAGCGTGTCTTCCCGTGGCTCTTCCTCGTCTAGATCCTCCTATGCGTCTACTAGGTCCCCGTCGAGGTCTCCTCCCCCCAGGAGAGAGAGAGGAGGGAGCAGGAGGGAACGCTCTGCTTCTAGAGATCGTGTGGATCGGAAGGAGAAGCGGTCTTCAAGAGATTATGCTGAGGAAACAGATAGCTGGCGTCGTCGTCGCCACGAATCGGAGGAGCAGTCCGGGAGAGATGCCCGCACTTCCAAGAGAAGGCGATCGTTGTCCTCCGACAACGATGACAGCAAGAATAGCAGGAACCGCCGGGGTTCGCCCCCGCGCACCCGGGACAGACAGGCGAAGAGTTCCACCACTACCACCACTAGTGCTACTAAGGTAGCGGAGAAGGACAAGGAGGTGGGTGATAGCTCAATTATTGAAACTCCAGGTGCGAAATAATGACCTGAGGCATCAGTTGACGCTTCAGCAACGGGAAAACCAGCTGCGTGAACAGCTTCTCCGGGAGAAGATCAAGCGGTCAAGGCAGAATAGTGGGAGTAATGGGAGTGGAAAGGGTAGTGTTGAGGGAAGGGACCGAACCGGCTGATTGATTGATGGTTTTTATTTATTTATACAGGGGTTCTGAGAAACGAAAATGAAAAATTTCCTTATTTGTCTTGCTCTTTTGCCTTTTTTTTTTTTACCCCATAGTCTTCTCTATCTCTTGATCAAGCATGAGAGGTTTATACATATTCAAAATGTATTAATACATAGTGTCACGAACCTAGTATTTGTACTATACCATCAATCTGAGCGTAGGAAAGCAAAAAGCCTGTAAACCGAGCATCACTACAAACTAGCAAGGGATCAGGCTTCTATTCACCCGTTACACAGTCTGATAATAACTCGGCGCCCCCGTCGTCAAATCCGCCTCGCTCAACGTCAACGGCAAATGCAAATGCGAAGCACTGGCCAATATCCCAGGTAAACTCTGCCGGTTCTTCTTCCGCTTGATATCATCCATAACGCCATGCGCGATAAGGTCAAGCCCAGGACCCTCCGCGCCCGCCGGGAGGATGATGTCGGAAGTAGGCTTCGTGGGGAGAATCGCCTGCTCAAAAGTGGGCTTACTGTAGCGAACGTACTCATCAAGAATGCTATCGAGGGATTTCGTCCCAGACTCGCGAGTCACTAATCATATAATAATACAACCTCCACGTTAACCAGAGCAAAAAATCAATCAATCACGAGCAAGAGTGAAAAACCTTTCCGCGCAAGCCTAACGTCCGAATCGCAGTCTACGAATATCTATAATAATACATCTCCCGCGCCCCGCCGCCCCCCACTTCATCAGCCTTTCCCCATCTTATTAAAGAAAGAGAGGGGGGGGATAATAAACCCTGACACCAGCAACCTCCACCAACCGCCGACTGCACAGCAGATACCGCCCCTCAACGATGACAACGTCTACAACGTCTGCCTCCCCGTGGGTAGCGGCGATACCTTCTAATTCGTCCGCTAACCGCTCCAGATCGTACCCTTCCACCCCCTGGGCCTCTGTTCCCGTCCCCGCCAGGGGCAGTGGAGGGGGGGACGTGAGGGCGTAGTCTGCCATGTGCAGTGTTGATATCTTGAGCCCGCTGTTTAGAGATAGTAGTCTGGATTTTAGCCCCGCTTGGACGGCTTTTTTGCCGGCGGCTTCGCCGCCGGTTATGGAGATCAGGATTGAGGTTTGGGGCATTGGAGGGGGGGAGGGGTGGGTGCGGGGTGATGGGTAGGAGGTGAGGTGAGAGGTGAGAGTGAGTGGTGTTGAGGTTGAGGTTAATATTTGGGGCGGGAGGTAGGGAATTCGGAGTTGAGAAGGTGCGGTATTTGGGGGGTTTTGTTTTCTGTGGGATTGTTGAGTATTTGAGTATAGTGCGCTGAGGAACCGGTATCGTATGATGATGATGATGATGATGATGCCGTGCTCGGGCTTGGAAGTAGTGGTTGTGGGGCTGGAGTTTGAATGGATGTTGGTATCGTATCGTATCATACTTGGGTACTGGTGCTCTAAGCCACCAAAGTGTTCCTCTACTAATTGGGAAAGTGGGGACGGTATCATAGCTTTACCTACTAATTAGGGGGGGTTTTTTTTTTAAAGTTGATAGAGTTGAAAATAAATCACCGTGGCTTAACTTATCTACGGTAGCATTTCAAGTATCATAAGTAGACTATTATAAGCTTAGGATACACAGAGACGGTCGATTTACTACTTTACTACTATTACTCTACCGCACGGTACCACAGTAACAAGCTATGATTAGAAGTAAAAATAAAAATAATAATAATAATAATAATAATAGTAATGAAAAATCTGTTCTGGTAAAGTGAGGACACGCACCATATCATCCATCGATAAGGAATGCATTTCCACTGGCAAGATACATACATACATACCTATCATTACCTCGTGCTTTAGAAACAGCCCTGATTCACAAGCCAGCTTCACGATATATACCCAGACTACAACAATATATCAGCGTTGCTTTTCGGGAACCGGCTTCTTCTTCCTCTTAGAAGGTGAGTGAGCGAGCGAGCGGCGATTGGAAGGAAGCCATCCAAACATGCTCGTCAGGCATTGTCCAGTATAATAATATAATTACTCAAGTTTTTCAAGAATCGTTAGTCTATCTCTTGGTCTGCCGAAAACGGTGGAACATTTCATGTCATTCCTCTTAGTGCCCAGGACGGTGATTGCTAAGGTGCGAAATTGTATCATAACCGTACTGTACGAGTACAGTACAGTAATAATTAATTGACAAAAAATGATGCTTATTAACCAGTGTCTCAGACAGACACTCAGGAGGGGGGGGCATGAAAGCATAAAATTTTCCACCTCAGCAGTCCAAGAAATATTGTGTAGGAATGGGGGATTTACAATTATATTATTATTATTCAAAGTCACGTGTCTACAAAACAGAATTTCTGTCTCAACCATCATCCAGGGGCACTGGTACGTAGTGCGTTCCTGCCGCAGTGATCTAGCTGGCTGGCGGTTCCGGTCCGGTGAAGCGTTGGCTTTGAAAAGTACTGTACGGCATGTGTGATACGTATTCAGCACGATGCAGTAGACACAGTAAGCAGGTGAACCTACTCGTAATTGCCTAACGTTTGTAAAAACGACTGCTATTGCATAATATTATTATGGGCAAAATCTTGAGGCTCCAGGCAATTTTTGCCCATATGCAATAGCAGTCGTTTTTACAAACGTTAGGCAATTGCGGGTGGGGCTTCTGAGTAGACTATCGCTGCTCAAGGTAGGGTAGGTGATTGCTTTCGCATCACCGCTAGGCTTACTGGTTGAAGCTCATGCATGCTCAATCACTCGGAACTCCGAACTTCAAAGCATTCGTAATTGGGCGCGCATTCTTGCTATTTACGTGGGGTATCAAGATAAAAGGCTTTAGCTAGCTAGTTTATCCTCCGCGATTCGACAGGTGAGAAGGGGGAAAAAACGGAGTCGACACAGAAAATTAGCTATGGAGATGGTGGTAGTTGGGAAGAAAACAAGGAAATGATGAAAAGGTGTAGTGGGCTTTACAATGGTATCATTATCTTTGAATAAGGAAGTTAGTAGAAGTGGGTAAAAAATTTAGACAAAAAGAATAGCTACTGGCAGAAAATTTTTAGCAGATAAAAGAGAAGCATTAGGAAAACACCATACGAAATTCAACGAACGATTAAACCACGCTTTCAATATAGCGAAATAGAACGCTTACCACAAGGAAAAAGGGTGAAACAAAGGGAAGGGAGACAAGGAAATGTAATGAGATGGAAGTGAGAGTGGGCTGGGGTATGCGATGAGCAGTCAATTAAGTGAACGGTTATTATCGCCCAGCTTGCGCAATGGAAGGATGTGAAAAAAAGTGAAAAAATATGGCCATATCCTAGTACATCTATGAGTGTTCGCGGCTGAGATGCAGTATTAGAGCAACTTTGGACACAAGAGGCCAAGTCATTATAACTACAAACACAGGCTAGAAAATTGTGCTAAAGGTCCGGGGATTAAACTCGAGCAGTAGTGTCAATGTTGCCAGTGAGTGCAGCAACACGTGCTTTGATTCTGGCAACTCTAGATTCGATTGCTACAGACATTTAGTTGTTATATCTCAGTATATCATGGCAATGGGGGCTTACTCTCTTCACCACTTGTCTCTCCATCATCAATGCTACCCCTTGCGTCACTTGTTGTATATTCATCAGATGCTTTTGGCACAGCCTTTGCCCTCTCAGAAGCATTCTTCTTGATCTGAGCCCATCGATCCTGCATAGGGTTGGCCTCCACAGGAGATGCGGGAGAGTCTACCGACACAACATCATCAGTTTCCTTCTCTGGCGCAACAGGGCCGGGCTCGATTGGGGAAACTGGCTCGGAGGTCGTCACAGAGTCATCAGGGATGAACGCGGGCTGGTCGGTTAAAGGACCTTGACCAAACGATGAGAAGACTTGGATTGCCTCGCGCTCCTCTTTTGGACTGACCTGGGGTGTCGGTGGCTGATCGCTATCCTGGCGACGTAAATCAGCTTGCGGGGGTAGCGAAGGCTTCTCAGTGACCAGTGGAGGAGGTGCTTTAAACTGCGGAGCATCGCCATTGAAACCTACGGGAGTATTCTGCTTCCGGTTAATGGATAGTCTGCGATTTTCATTTTGGGCAGGAACACCTAGGCGCCCGCCACTAGGTGGCTCAAGCTGAGATATTCTTCGGCCCACTAGACTAGTTGGGTCTGCCTTTTTGCTACTGAAGAGATTCTTGAAACGCGAAGCCTTTGGTTTTCTGGACTTCTCGGGTGTCGAGTTGGTTGAGGGCTGTGACTTGGGGCTGCCAGGGATGGTCTGAGAACGACTGTCAAATGTAGGTGACGTGCGGCCATTCGAGCGGGGAGATGGCAATGCCATAGGCACAGGCCTGGGGGTAGATGGAGTACGAGGCGATGCCGGGACAACAGGGGCCTGTTTTGTAATAGGAGTCGGAGGTTGAGTCAATTGCTCTGCCTTTGGTCTAGCAGGTTCTGGCTTGGGCCGCTCTCGTCTTTCCTTTCTTTCGGTTCTTTCCTCTAGCGCCTCTTGTGGAGGGGGGGGAGGTAGTGGTCTGTCGGTATCAACACGGCTCAAGGCCTTCTTTTCCGGCATTGGGGCTCCCTTCAGGTACGCTTCCCGGATGGCTTCTCTATCATACTTGCTTGTCCATTTCATTGCGGGGGTGGCCTCAGAGAGGATCACAGGCCGCAAAGTGAAAACGCTGTTGGTCCTTGGATTAGGCTTGGAGCCTTCTTCTCTAGGCCTTAAATGACTGTGCTCCCGCTGCATCTGCTGCTGTCTCAACGCAGCCGCAGCTATTTGAATCTTAGCCGTCTGATCAGGCCCAATATTGATCCTATTGAACAGCCCTACAGAGGGATCAAATTGTTTTGGTTGCTCGATCGGGATGTCGGCACGTCCAACAGATTTTCGCCTGCTCAGCTTTCCTCTTCGAGACTTCTTCTTTTCCTTGGCCAAAAGATACGTTGCATCCTCGACCGCAGCAGCAGCACCTTTAACTTTTTCCTACACAAAATATTAGACTACACTACTAGGACTAGCAGAGTCGAAGAATGACAAACCTCAACGACAAGCCATCTTCCACCTTTAATCACTGTCTCGACAAGAGCACATCGTCCAAACACAGCCTTTCTAGCAGCGGACTCTTCGCCCGCAAGACTAGATATCCAAACCCACCAGAATGCATCGTCCACAATTAACGGTGAAACGCTGGCCAATTCACCGGGGTCCAGATTGTCTTCAGCGATTTTCCTGTTTGACTGTGAACTACGAACTCGAGATCCACTATCAATTGGAGGCAAGACCTTGTCCGGCGGCAGGAGGAGCGGAGCAGGCTGGTTTGGACCGTGGTCACGATCCCCGAACCCTCCAGCCATAAAGTCAGCCCAGGAAGGTGTTGTTGGCCGAGCAAGATCCATAGTGCGCTCCGGACGCTCTGGACGCTCCTGACGAGGGGTCGAGGGAGTAGGTTGGGTGGAGGCCCGCCTTCGACGAAATGTTTCGGAACCAGTCATTGACAGTCCATCTTCATCAGCTGAACCGTCAGACTCCTCCAAAAGTCCAGAGAACCCCAAATCCTGGAACCTTGACCAAGACTGATCCTGAAGCCCACTTCCGCCCTTAAAGCCAGATGAAGACTGGTTGGTAGAAGATATGCATCTCAGAACACGCTTGCATTCTTCTGTCAAAGCCTGTACGGGGTCTTCGTAATCCATAAGAGTCCGGAGAGCAAGATCGCTCTCTCGGAATTGAAAGTTTCTGGCACGACGAAGAAGTGAAAATGGGGTTGGCGAAACAGTTTCAACGGTCATTACCACCCTAACCGTCTTCGATTGGAGCTGAGAAGGAGCCCTAGGGGGGTAGTCGGCGGAGGATACCAATGCCTTCAGGGAGATCGGCAATATAGAAACACCTTTTGTTCCGTCCGCCGGAGAGAGGGAGCGAAGATAAGCAAAGAACAGATGCATCGTAGCATCGGCAGCCCTGACAATGATGTCAATACGCTAACGGTGACACTCCGAGTGGGTCGAACAAACCTTGACCATGACGTGTATCCACCTTCGAAACCCCATCCCATATCGCTATGCTCGAAGGCCCACCAACCTGCAAGCCTCGAGAGCTTCATACCGCCGAGTCCATTATGTTTTCCGTGTGCTGCAATGGCCGAAATTAAATCGAAAAAGTCAAAGATAATTTTTGAACGGGCTTCAGATTCAGCACTGATAGGTATAAAGGTCGCAAACGAGTCACGAGCCATGCTCGAATCTAAATATGGTTAGAACCGTTTAAACTTCGAAATCAGGATGACTGTTGAGTTATCGTACCAACTTCTCCCTGACGAAATAGTTCATATACATCCCAGGTTACCACACCACCTGGTAGCCTACTCCAACACCATTTCAGAGTACTGCACAAAACCTATACCGGATGTCAGGTAACGCAGCAAGAACAAAAGGGGGATGAATGATTATTACCACAGGCTCAGTCAATCGTAATTCCTGTTGGAGGGGGGCCCCGCGAAGCGGCCCTGTTACCGGATTAAAGAAATTTCGGATAAAGGTTCTGGCGGCGCTGGCATCCGAGTTTGGCCGAAACGGCAATAATACAAAGGGTGTTGACAGGCCTAAAATAAATTACCGGTAAACAATATGTGAGCAGAATTCTTGGTGCGATTGCGATAGGAGTGATATCCGATTAAGGGATACTAGAATTGAGTGGTGGTTGGCAGACCTCTTGACTTGATCTCCTGAGTGCATCCCCTCAATAGCTCCTGAACTTGCTCAGGAGCAACCTCTGTCCGTAACCACGCGTCCTGGTGTTTAACTTCTTGGGGCGGTGGAGGCGCGCTCTGTTCGACCTTCTTTGAAGACCCGGCATGGTCCCGTTTAAAGACCCTATTCAGAAAGGTGGGCATTGAGATGTGTTGAGAAGGCAGAGCTGACTTTTTTATTTTATTTTTTACCCAGACGTGACAAAAACCTGCAGTTGGGCCGTAAGTGCGCTTATCGACGACGTGCGCAAGCGAGAAAGCGTGATGTAGGGGGTTTTGCAGGGTTTTTGACAGAAAAAGTACCAAAAAGGAGATGAGATGAGATGGGGGGAGTTCCTACTCAATAGTAGAAAAGGGCGAGACAAAGAAAGCCAGAGCAAGGACAGAACGAAGGGAAAATATTGAGGAATTTGGTGGACAGCCCGCTGCGTCAGTATTCCTATTGCTGGCTTATCTTAATACCAAACTCAAAGAGGGACAAGAGGCTCGCAGGGAGCAGCGGTGATGGTAAGTCGCAGGGAGTGGAAGAGGAGCAATCTGCCAGCAAAGCAATGCGCCAAAGAATCGACAACCACCAGTCGTGGCGAGAAGGGGTAGCGAGATAGGTCAGGGACGACTCGACAGCCAGGGAGAAGGGGAAAAAAGTACCAATAGCGATGAGCAGAGAGAGAGGGAAAAGCCCTGATGTCTCCACAGTAAGCTACTATACTAACCACAAAGAAATAATCATCACAGGGGTAGGGAAATTTATGAATTTTTTTTTATAAAATAATAATAATAAATAAATAAATAGAAAAAAAAGAGGGAACAACCCGCAAATTGAATTGACGAGCAGTCTGCCGTTCCCCAAGAGCTCTTATTCCGCTTTCTCTAGCTCTCTACTATCCCTATCATTCACTTGACATTCACCCAAATGGATTGGTAAAACAGAGCAGGCGTTCCTGACCCATGCCAAACTGTGTCTCAGCCAGTCAAATCCTCCAAAAGGAAACCCTGTCTCGTGGGCTAGCTATATCTTGGCATAGGTCCGGGTCAAGGTTACTGGAGGGTAGCTTTTGCTCTGTTCCGTCCTCAACCACTCTGCTCTCCTTTACCGCATCGTTTTGTTATTGTTTCTCTCTCTCCACCGATACTGGTACTATCCCCACTCGATGGTGCGTAGTCCTCTTAAAGGCTGAAAACCGAATTTATTCGATCTTACTTATCACATGCGGCCGTTGTTGACCAACAAGCATCACCGAGCTTACCGGCACTCGACTTGAATACCCTTTCATTGGATATGATAGGTTGGGGTTGAGATTTTTCACACGCCTCATGATATCAAAGGAACCCTGCAATGTGAAGTGATCGAACAAATGCACCCCAGGTAAATGGCCGTGGCCATTAGGAAGCCGCGAAAGATTAGACGTAATCCCCCGCCCTAACTTTCCGGTATGATGGCAGAAAGAGAAGGAGGAAACCCCCCCCCCCCTCCCTTCACAAAGAACGAGGAAAGTGGGAAAATGAAGGCTACGGTGCCTCGCTCGATGGAAGGAGAGTGGATCAAGGACTAATTTCTTTGGGCCATTTTGCAGCGAAGGTTTCTCCCCTAACCAGTGGGACAAATCGGTAAACACCCCTGAAGTGGCTTACCGCCATCCGAGGCCCTGGGAGATTCCGATTCGCCAGTCAGACGAGACCCTGAAGTTGGCCTAATTTTAGAATATCTAAGCTAGGGGCAACAAGATGGGCAGAAAACTGTGTGCCAAAGGGATGATCGTTCAACCACTTTCCTCCGGCCGCCGAAGAAGCTCATGTTGCCTGAAAAGAGTCAACATTTCGCAGTGAGACTCTGTTTACTCCATTCGGAGGCAATGTGACACCATTTTCAGTAGCAGCACCCTTCGGATGATGGTGATAGAATGCCCAGTCCCAACCGTGTCCTTTGCCTTACGCTATTGTGCCGTAGTGAAAACCAAATCACGGCCCATTTGAATGCTGTACCGTAGCCAGTTGCCCTCCATCCCCCCTCAAAGAGTGCAGGAGCACTCATTTTCAGCTTTCTTCGATGCGAGATGGGATCGTTGACATCAGAGATTAGCAATCCTATCCCGCCTATACCAACAGCACTAGCAGCGTGGAACAATATTGTAAGCACAATAATGACGTTAGTACTTCTAGAACCCCTCAAAGGCACAGAGCCTAGTCTACATCAATGGGCTCTGCGACGCTGAACTGCATCAAGTACCTCGGGCAGAGGTGCTATGATACTACTCGTAGAGAGCATCAAGGAACTCCGTTTTTTGTACTACGGGGTTACGGTACCCCAGGGTCCGCGACGCCGATACCTTGCGAGCACATCAAAAATGGCTGAAAGAAAAGAGATGGTCAGAGGAGGCGCGTCTATGTCGTCTGGATGGATGGCCAAGAGCGACGGGAGTGGGGAAACAGTCGGACATGAGAGGCGCGTTCCTAGGTTCTATTGAAAGAAAAGGCTGAAACACTCGGCTGACGACCCACTAGTTCTGGTTCCCCCCCTTCCACCATGCAGTGGGCGACAAATAGCAGAGATACTCCAGAATAATCCAGAGAAAGATCCGGAAAAATAAGAAGAAGCGGATGCAGAGCACGTGCGCAGGGTTGTCTCGTGCTGCGGGGGGGCATCTCGCCCAGGAAGAAAGGGCTAAAAAGGGCACTTGGAATGAGAGTTACAAGTCACTTATCATAAGAATTGGTGACATGATGCAGCAATGGGGGGCATGTAAGCTAGGGTGTGAAACCTATGATCTACCGTTCTGTGGGGTACTTAATCGGAATGTTCGAGATGCTATCGCCAGCTATGCTTGATTATATATACAATAGTCTACCTACTGTGCCCGATAAGGCACAACATCGTGGGGTGCTTGGATATGGATTGATAATGTCATTGTGCTATTGATATAAAATTGGGACTAGGAGGATCCGAGTGGTGATAGAGTGAGGCTTGCATCGTACGCACACACACGAGATGGTGCGCAAGCCACCGGAGGATGAGAAGGGGAATACCGACGTTCCAGAAGAATGCCATGTTGGAAATTCTCCGCCCGCGGAATTGGTTAGACACAGCACAGTAGAGAGTTTGCAGGGAATAGTGTGCGGAGCGCGCGCGTGTTTGAGAGAGAGAGAGGATGTGCAAGAAACATGGCCCCTCGATGATGCCAACAGATTTTCGGTATAGAACTTGCAGCACCAACATCTGGGGCAGAGCACTAGGTGCCCGAGCATGAGTAGGGTGGTGGTGGTGGTGTTGTGCCCGGGGCGTGAATTAACACTGAGGCATGCATAATAGTTGTCAACCAGTGGGAGAGGAGGTGGCGGGCAAGTGGAGGGTAGTTAAAATGGTTCGGTACCTGCATGTAAAGCACAGAGGACGGACTTGTATTCTGGGGAGGAGCGCGAAGCATGCATTCGCGCCAGTTTTAGACTGTGGCCTGAGTGGTCGACGAGAGGTTGGGAAGGTTATGATACGAGGATGTTTTTTGTTTTTCTTGTTGCTTTTCCTTGGATGTGTGTGTGGGGTGGGGGAGGAGGAGGAGGCTCTTCACAGGCATCATGGAGAGCTGATATCAGGAAGCTCGTTCATTATCAGTAGAGCGCTGGTGCCACCGGGGAGTGCAGTAACGCCCCGTTATCCCGGGTCTCGATGATCCGGATACCTCACTGTCCCGTATGAACCTCTGAGAGGAATTCTAGATCTTTTTACACCAAAACCTGTCCTATAGTCCCGGATCACCCGCTGTACCGGACAGATTTTCTTGAATCTTGGCCGTCGGGGACAGCGGGGTGGGAGGGTTGCAGTAGGGTAATGTAAAGTTATGGTGCTGATATGGAGCGTGTGGCCTCTGTGGCCTCTGGGCTCCAAAGGCGTTGGAAAGCGTTGAGGGTTCGACAGGGTTTGCACTCGACCGGTAAAGTTGAACAAGGGTCATAATTCCTAGATAGGAATGGTACGGGCGGGCATGCGAGTAAATTCACCCCTTTGGTCTAATTAAGGAAGATTTAGTTCAGTTATTTTTGGGAACATTGAATCCAGGTGGTTTCTATTTTAAAAAGGTTGCATGTCCCCCCCCCCCAAGCGGAGAATCTCTCTCAATAGCAAGCGACAGACTTACCGCACGCACACTTTTCTTTCCTCTCTAATTTTTTTGCTTGTAATCTCGCTTTACTGGTCCCCGTCCATTGTGCTCTCGCTCACCATCCGCTGTCAAATACTCTCCGAACGCTTGAACTAGGTGGTGACGGTAAAGGGAAGAGCAAATGCCCGTGGCCCAACAGACCCTTCCCCTACCGTCTTCTGACTTCCTGCTCTTTTAACCTTCTTCCCTCCCCTCCGGCCATCACTACACACACCCCAGTCCCAGATACGTATATATATATATATATACATACCCTTTGCTCTTTTACCCTTCAACGTTTCCCCCTAGGTCAACCATTTCCCTCCAACAGCAGAGCCCTCGTGCACTCTATTCCTCTTACATAACTATCCCCGTCACCTCTCCTCCATCCACCCCCATTCATCCATTCACCCATTCATCCATCAACCTATATCTTTTCGCCTCATCCACATCCTTTCCCTCCGTTGTCCTCTGCTTCGCCCTCTATAGCCAACACTGCCGTTGCCCCCGCCGCTGCCGCGTTTGCACATTATTCTGATTCAATCCACGTCGCTGTTGCTGTCTTCATCCTGATTGATCGGCTTGCACCGTTGCGCTGTTGCACTGATAACTCAGGTTATCTGAGCACCACTTTGCGAGAATACGAAACTTTCTGCATTTCGGAATAGTTTCTTCACTAACACTTTTTCCTTACATCCTGGTATCCCTACGCGATGGGGCGAAGAAAGGTAACAGCTCAAATCTGTCGTTATTGGAGATTATCAGCTAATATTTGTTTGCGCGCAGATTGAAATCAAGGCGATTAAAGATGATCGAAACCGATCAGTGTATGTCTTCCAATCTGTTTCATGTCTTTTTTTATTTTTAAATAAGGTTTTTGTGTATTAACTGTGTCTCAGAACCTTCTTAAAGCGTAAGGGTGGACTGTTCAAGAAGGCTCATGAGCTCTCCGTACTTTGCTCTGTGGATGTTGCTGTTATAATATTCGGTCACAACAAAAAATTGTACGAATTCTGCTCAGGTGATATTCGGGAGGTCATCGGCCGACATAGTTACGTATGTTTTTGGTTTTTATCGCGTCCGAGAGTATAGAACACGTACTAACCTTGGTCTTAGTATGAGGCTCCCCACGAGCACAAAGGTCCTGCCGATTTTCAGGGAAAGAAGGATGCTATAGACGACGACGACGATGATATGGATATTCCTTCCCGGCCGGGTTCCCGGTCTTCTAATGACCATCCCATACCTCACCATCTCCAATCATTAGGGCAGCACATGGCAAACCGCCATTCGACATCTGCATCACCTCCGATCCCTTCATCCACCCTGATGGGGGGGCAAGGAACCTATATGCAAGGTCGCGTCGGGACCCCACAACCGATGTCAAGACCTTCTTCCCGCAACCAGCGGCGGAATAGTTCGAATATGGTGCCTCCGTCTACTTACGCCGTTTCGCAGGGTCCCCCAGCACAAAATGGCTTTGCTTACATGCCTAATGGGCCTGTCTTTACCCCTCAGCCGCAGTCCGTGATGCCAATGCAACAAACAAACATGAACCAGATGCCCGTGTATCCTTATCCCCAGGCGACACAAGCCCAAGCCCAAGCCCAAGCCCAAGCCCAAGCATTCATGAATGAGTCGAATAGGAGACAGTCAATGCCACCTGCCTTCCCTTCTGAGCGGCCTGCCCCATCGTCGGAGAACTCACCTCCAAATAGGCCACTTGATGAGCAAGCTGCCCCGGCGATTGAAAAACGCGCCCCTGCCAAATCACGAAGTATGTTCACACCCATTGGACCCAGTGAGTCCTTATTGGCGCAGCATTTCGGATTTACTCAGGAACCCTCACGGTCCCATTCGGTAGACGTTGGCTCTGTGGCTCGGTCGAACAATACTAGTGGTATGAACAACAATCCGATAAAGTCAGAGAAGCAGTCTCCTAAGCCTGCTCTCGCCTCTGTACCTGCACCCACAACGTCCAGTAACGTGAATGGACAACAGTCATCGGTAGAACCTGTCCCGCCTCCACCATCCCGGACTAACAGCTTGGCATCGAACCCAGGGAAGCCTGGCGTGCGACCAAGGCTCAAAGTGCAAATACCTAGCGAGCACTCTGACGCCGGTGACGCCACTGCTGAGTCTTCGCCACGAGAATCTGCGGGCACTACAACCGGTCAATCGGTCAAAGGTGTAGGTGAAGGCAACCATCCGGTTGTACTTCCGCCACCTTCGCCTAGTGTCACGCTTCGGAGCGCAGGTGCCAGCGGTGGACCAGTAAATCCATTCGCACGGCCACCACCGGCTACGACGGGTGCGCCATCTGAAACGCCTATCTCTGCTCTGCCAAGTCGATTTTGTGATAACGGATTGCTACCTTCACCCTCCACATTCTATCAGGATTGGGGCATCAGTTTTGGGACATCGGCATCTCGCACAGGCGGTAACCCAGATATGCTTCCTAGCCCGTTGAATTTCCAGACACCCGTAGTGTCAACGGGTCGGAATATGTTTGGAGAGGACTCGGATGCGAATGGCAAGAGGAAGAGCCCGGGGTCGGACAATTCGGATGGCTCAGCACCGAAACGGGTCAAGACATAAGGTTGGGCACAGAGGCGAGTCCAAAGATTTCCCCTGCTGGAGTTCAGGGTTGTATCAGATTCCAGTGTGGATAATTTACCGTAAGGACTCGGATAAACGGACCTTGTGCTAGGAGGTTGGAGTTGCCTTTCTTAGCAAGGTCTGGTGTTTTTTGTTTACTTTTTGTCTCGGGGGGCAAGTTTTAGTGGTTTTTTTTCGCCCCTTTTCCACAGGTGGAAATTTCGGACTCCTTGCCCAAGGTCCGACTGTTCGAGTTTTCACGGTATATGGTAGTTTAATATTCAACCTTTTACTTTCTTCCTACTTTACCTCGCACTCCTCCCTCGCCCTCTTCTTCCAGAGACGTTGTCATGAAGTAGAATGTGGATTATATTATGTTTTCTACGTTGGGTGGAGATCGGCGTTAACCGTTTCGGAGTCCAAAAGGGAACGAGAAAAAGAAAATTGACAATAAAAAAATAAAAAATTGGGGTTTCTGTTTTGGGTCTCATTACCTTCTTTCTTGTATTCTCACTTTCTTCTGGGCTGGGATTCTGCCTTTCGTTTTAGCATACACTTTTTTTCTTCTCCCTCTTTTCCTCTCTTTCCTCCCCCTCGCTCAATTTTTTTCTGCCCGGGATAGGAGGAGGGCCTTTTCACTTTCTTACATGGCATTATCTGAGGGTTTTCCATGGGCATTTTCTTCCCTTTGCTTGGTTTTTCTCTACTCCCTTTTTTTTCTACTTACTTTTCTTTTCACTCTGAGACTCTTGTTAGTTTTCGTAACGCGTGCGTGCATTTACATTGTTTCTTTCTTTCTTCCCTTCTCCCTTCCTTTTCCTTTTTCTTTTTCTTTTGCACGGATGGGCTGATTTTTCTTCTTATTCCTTCCCCTATACTCTTTTGGTTGATGGATGGATTGATCAAGCTTTCGAAAACTCCCTGTGCGCTCGAAGTTACGAAAAGTTCGAGGCTGTAGTAGTGTATTATAGCATTTCCTATTTCTTGCTTCTCGAGGGGTATTGAATAAAGAATGGGGTATGATTGATGTTGACTTTGTGACTGTACTGACGAGTGTGGTGATGTGATGTGATGGACCAATAGCTATGGTATCATACCGTGTGCGAAGTGTCAAAGGGTCTTGAAGGAGGCGTCATGGTCCATAGTACCGTAGGGCGCGTAGTCGTTTACGAATGTGTTCGTCGGGGTCCGCGTATTTCTCCTACTTCCGAACCAAATATCTGGCAGAGGAGAAAAGGCGTATTTATACAGGTCAAGGGCAACCAGAAGACGATTGTTCTTCCCAAGAAGCAGCCAATTTGACATTGTCGTGGATCACCGGAACACCTATATGCACCGGTACTAGCAAATTAGAGATTATCATACGCTAAGTACGAGTACTGGAGCGGGCATCATAGTTTCTTCATACTGTATCACCACCCTTACTTGCTTTTTCCAAATAACTCTGCGACCCACCTTCTCTCTCCTCTGCTGCCTTTACCCGGACCAAACTTGTCCAAAACAAGCTGCAGCTATCCCAAGAATCCCAGGAGCCTGCCTGCCTACCTGTCCCAACTGACCGACCGACCGACCGACCGACCGACCGACCGCCATTGCCCAGCATAATGAACAAGTGCCTTAACTTACCGGACGAACTTGCAACCAGTACCGGCATTGTGCAGTACAGTACAGCTACTCGAGTGCCAGCTACAGTATCATAACATGAGCCCTAGATGTCTAACAGTAGCAAGCAGCAACAACAACCCGGTGCCCCTTCCTTTTCCTTTCGTCTGATGTTCTGTGTGTGTGAGGTCACAGGGTTTAGTCTAGTCTAGTCTAGTCCAGTCTAGTCTAGTTTAAAGAACACGCGAGATAAGTTGCCGGATCTACGATAGGCGAGGTTATGGCATGAAGGTGGGTGGGGGGGGAGGGGATTGGTTTGTGGGGTAGAGTAGGCTAGACTACGGTAGGCTGTTGGGACTATATAATATGACGTTTGTTTTGTCTTGTTTGACAGTTTGAAGGGGAGGGGTTGCTGCGCTTCTAATTTTGTTTTATTATACGATTACCGTGTGGTTTGTTGGTTGGGTTGGTAACTCGGGGGGTGTAAGGTATATATATTATTATATCATACTAGGAATGTTTAGTGCGGTGGATAGATGAGTGAGCTTACTAGTACTGTGCGAGTACGGTAACTGTCCTGCATACTGGTATATGAAGTCCCGTGAAAATTTGGATCGATGTTTTTTCTTCTTCTTTCCTTTCTACCCAGGACTGGACCTTTCATCCCGGATTACGGAAACTTTTCAGTGTGGTGGATAATGCTAAGTTTTTTGAATTTTGGACCCGTCCGGGATATTATTATATACTGCACATTATGTATCCGTATTTTTCGGGCGTTTGCGATCACGACTGCTATTGCATACCCGGGCAGAAAAAAAAACCGGCCGAGCCTCAGGATTTTGGTGATGGTCTATGCAATAGCGGTCGTGTTTGCGAACGTCAGGAGGCTCTTCCGATTCGCCGTTGGATTATAGTACCACGGCATCAGCCCAGCCCGGCCGGTGCTGTGCATGCGGTGCGGTAAGTGAGATTCGGCTGGCTATATTACCGTGCCGGTATCATACTGTACTCGCAATTGCCTGGCGTTTGTAAAAGCGATTGCTATTGCATATGGGCGAAATCTTGAGGCTCCGGGCAATACTTTGCCCAATGTAATAGCAGTCAGTCGTCTTTACAAACATTAGGCAGTTACGGGTATCATACCGGTGGAAAGGGCCTTTTATTTCTTGCGATGCAAAAAGGGTTAGGAACTTATTAACGGGAACAGACAGGGATGTGGTGACCGGTTGGGCCTGGACAACCGCCCCATAACCACAAGTGCTCGGTAGAGTAAAGTAACTTCTTACTGAACCCCTGTGTGATGCTTGCGCAATGTTACCTTGTGCGGATGGATGGTGGGGATGATCTCTTCCTTTGGTGTCGAATTTCGGGCTTTCTCGGGTGTGCAGACCGGGGCTGGTATAGAGGTGGGGGGCGGTTGTATTAGTAGGAGGAGAGGAGGAGGAGGAGAGGGGCGGGTGGGGAAGAGTATCGTGCAGGGCGGGGGCGAGCTGCTCGTGCAAAAAGGGGTATTGGATTTTTGTGGCCACCACCTAGGGGTCGGTGTCGTGGTGTGAGGGGGGCTTGAAGATGGCTTCTTCTCTAGGAGTATAGCGTAACGAATATTGCAGCAGAAAAGACGGCAAAAACTAAAGGAGGGGTGATGGCCTGTCATTCCCAGGAATTGGGGATATGAGTACTGTGTAGGTGTGGGTGTGATATGCTTGCGGAAGTTTACACCGCATCTGATAATGAGTGGAATAATGTGCTTTCGCCGTGGTCTACAGTGATTTAGGCATCTGACACACCCCCCCTCTCGCCTCCCCCGGCCCTTATCGCTATATTATGATACACCTGCTGTCCCACCCGGCGCTGCCTCATCTGCCACAGAAGTTGAAGACGATGTCTCTAGAATAACCTCCTCCCAACGCTTCGTCAAGTCTATGATATCACTCCCCACAGCACACCCCAATCCACCACCGCAGCACCTCCGCTTCCAGCATACAGATAAGGCAGCTGAGCGAAGGAAGGGTGCGGGGGAGGAGGGGAGGCAATGGGGGGTTTTGTTAGTTTATGTGTCAACCCCTCCTCCCTCGGCATATCAAACGGGGGGCGGGGAAGAGAGGGGGGGAGGGTTACGCACCAACGACAGCACCACAATTCCCCTTCGCAGTCACCGTATCACGGTGGATTCCGTCGACAACTTGCTTGACGGACTCGAGCGTTGCGCGGAAGATTCGGAGGGTGGAGAGTTCCTATGGATCCCGATTAGCCGTTCTGTAGGTAGGGTGGGCGATGGATGGAGGGAGGAATGTGACAGGCAAAGGAGTAGGAAGAAGGGTACGAGCAACTGACATCTTTGAGAGTCTTATCGCTTACTGCCCGTGGGGTCTCCTGTTGCTGGGGATCCATGTTTTTTTGGTCCATAGGTGTGTGTGTGTGTGTGTGTGTGCCCGTGTATTTACCGGTATGCGCTGTCCAGTATTGCGGGAGTATGGCACGATGGGAGAGGGCACGATATGGTCCAAATTCCTCAACTCTAAAAAGTCGGAGAGTCGGTGGTAAGTCGAGGAGGCTTGGCTCTCCTTATATCATAGTATTACGGGTATGATACGCAGGCCCATGTGGGCTTTTCCCTAAGATATGCAGTACAAGTGCAGCCACAAGCTTCCTGAGCGAGCATCGGCAGTGTCCCGCACCCCCTTGTCGAGTACCAAATGCTCCCATACCCACAAGCGGCAGCTTCTTGCCCCGCTGACGAATAAAAGGAAGGAAGGAAGGAGGGACAAAGGGCTCTGCAATTCTTTTCAAGCAAGTGGCTTGGCTTAAACCGATCGGCAAATCTGTTCGGGAATAACCGAAGCCAATCCAACAACCTCCTTCGTCCAAGTCCCAATTTCATCCGATTACAAGCGCTGGTGCGTTGCGACGAAATCTAGATGTGTGCTTGTCGGTCAGCCGTTGCTTTTTCGTTTTGTACTTTTCTCCTCCCATTTCATTGTGGGTGATTAAACTACGGTACGGGCACAGCTCCATACAGATGCTGCAGTGCGCTAAGTTACTGTACTTGTACGCGCTGCGCAACACGCCTAGGATGTACTCGAGTACCGGTACTGTACTAGTTCACATATGTAATTGTATTACTGTAGCATCAATATCACCATCGTTTGGTACCGTATTGGGGGCGAGGGAGGAGGGCTCACGCGGACAAAGCCGAAGCCTAAGGGATCTTACCAGGGTGTCGGGGAAGGAGCGGAAACGAGGAGGAGTCTAAAGCTCTCCTACCTGCCGTAACTGGAGTCATGAAAATTGGATTGGGTGGGGAGGATACGGCACATACGGTAGTGAAGGGAAAGCGGGGAGAGAAGGGAGTGTGTGCTTATGTGTTAGAGCGAGGAGCTTATCCGGGTTTACAGGTGCCAGTTATCTGATGTATGTTATTCCTGCTTCCATTATACCATGTGTGGTATAATATGCCAAGTTGGTTTTGGTCGCTGGTTGTGGTTAGTAGGCTCCTGGCTTGCTTCAAACACTAGGATTATTGAGGGTGCTTCTCTGCCCGCCGCCAGCCTGACTCCGAGAGAACCATATAATATCTATCACGAGTCCTGGCGCTCCCTCCTTTCCCTTCTCTACCTCCCCCTCAGTCATCAATTTTTGTAGTTCCTCTTCCCATCTCGATACAAAGGACAGCAGAGAGCGCACAGCCCGGTCCATATTGTCTTGAACGTACAGTGCGTACCTTCCCTCAATACCAGGTATCCAACTTCCCCATCGCCACCCGGACCCGGCAATGGATCCCGAAAAAGTTGCTGCCCAGTCCACCAATACTCCCTCGCAAACTCCTATCTCACAGGAAGCCTTGAACCTCCACCTCTCGGGGGCGTCGTCGCCGCATGCTGCAACGATAATTGCACCACGTACCGGTGATTTGACAGAGACAAATTCAACGTCTGCTGGCTCAAGATTGGGTGGTCCCTCCTTCTCATTCAGCGAGAAGTTTCAAGAGTACCAGAATAGTAGTGGTATCGGGAGCAGAGGGAGCGATGGGACAGGGAATGCTGCTACTGTCGAGACAGTTGTCGAGACCGGTGTTGCCCCAGGTGCTGCTGCACCGCACGCCGTGATCCCAGAGGGGCAGCAGGAAGGGTTGTCGCCGAGGAGGAAGGTTATAATTGTTCTGGCGCTTTGTGTATGAGATTCTACCCTTTTTCTTGTTTTTGATTCCGTTCCTTTTTTGTGGAATTGAATTGAGTTGGGGTCGAAGAGATGGGATGAAATTATGATTCCTATGGGACGGTGGGGGGAAAAGAAAAAGGAAAAGGAAAAGGGACCCCTGGAAGTGGAATGTGCTGACCTGATTCGTGGACCGTGTTAGATATGTGTGTTTTTAGCCGCATTGGATCAGACAATCAGTATGTTGCTTTTGTCTTGGATTTTAATTTGGATTGGAGGAACCTTTTCCTGGCTGGGATTGGTTACTGATTTATCGGGTTGATGGATAGTTACTACGGCGATGCCGATTATTGCTGCGCAGTTTAATAGTGCTACCGGATATACTTGGATTGGCAGCTCGTATGCTATTATCTTTCTCGCCGCGCATTTGTGTTGGTGCTGAAGTGTTGAAGCTAACTTTGTGTGCAGGTATTTGTTGACCTCTGCAGCGTAAGTGTTGCCGCTTTCCGATAATTCCACAGTTCCGCATGATGGGAGATACTAAATCAACCTCCACAGTTTCTTGCCAGCATGGGGTAAACTCAGGTGAGCTCTTATCAACCGCCGATGAATCCTAAACACTTTACTAACCTCCGCACAGCGACATCTGGGGCCGGAAACCGGTTCTCCTCTTCGTGGCAGTTATATTCCTCATTGGAAGGTTAGTTCTCCAATCCGTTACTACAAACAGCGATGGTGTTATGGCTTGTCTAAGGGCGCACAGCATCCTTTGCGCAACAGCCCAAAGCCTAGGGATGCTACTCGTGGGCCGTGTGGTGCAAGGTCTAGGAGCCGGTGGTCAACTGGGTCTTGTTAATGTTACCATCTCCGACCTTATTGCTGTCAGGTGATATATATCCAGATCCTCCTATGCCCCGCGATAGAGTTAATCACTGAACATGTTTCAGGGAACGTGGCCTGTACTTGTCGTACATTGGACTAACGTGGGCTTTCGCATCGGCCATTGGGCCAGTGCTTGGAGGGGTGTTTACCGAAAAGGTTACGTGGAGGTTGTGCTTTTGGATCAATGTGCCAATTGCAATTTTGGCGATGGTCGCCTTGATATGTTTTCTCCATCTCCAATCGCCGAAGATTACGGTGAAGGAAGGATTGAAGAGAGTTGATTGGCTTGGTAATTGCAAATTACATTTTTCCCTCCATTCATGGGTAAAATTGTGCTTGTGTGGCTTTGCGGTTTATTTGCTGACGATATACTTTGATAGGAATCACGCTTGTCGCTTCCGGCACGGTCCTCTTCCTCCTGGGCCTCGAATTCGGCGGCGTTTCTCATCCTTGGGACTCACCAATCGTGATATGCTTCATTCTCTTTGGGATCCTGATATTGTGCTCTTTCGTTTACGTTGAGTGGAAGGTGGCTAAGTTGCCAATTATGCCTATCAAGCTTTTCACTAACCGGACTAACACCTGCGCCTATTTTGTATGCGTCCCTGTAGTTTGTCTGTGCTCTCTGGTGGGTGCTGATCGTGTGTTTAGGTTGGATTTTTCCACGGGTTCATCTTCATTGCGGGGTGCTATTTCATACCTCTGTAGGTTGCGATATGTGGGATTTCCGGTGCGGGGGAGTTGGGCTAATGGGCTCGCAGGTACTTCCAGGCTGTTCGTGGGGACACGGCCTTGATGTCGGGGGTGTATGTGCTGCCATATGTTATGTCATTATCAGGTTCTTCTGCCATCAGTGGGTTGGTCATTGCCCGGACTGGTATGTCTTTTTACCTTTACCCGCTTTGTACAGATGTTCCATGTACTGACTGGGATCTGCAGGGCGCTATCAGGAAGTAAGTCACCAACTATGACTCGCATTCCGGCCTTTCCCACCGCCACTAACATCCACCAGGTAGTCTGGGCTGGCGTAGCAGCAATGACCCTAGGAACCGGCCTCATAATAGACCTCGATAGGACCAGCGGCTGGGACAAGATAGCAATCTACCAAATAATAGGAGGCATCGGCGCCGGCCCCCTCTTCCAATCCCCACTCATAGCTATCCAAGCGAACATCGACCACCACGATGTCGGCACCGCAACCGTCACCTTCAGCTTTCTGCGCACTATGGGCACGGCCCTGGCGATCTGCATCGGCCTAGTCGTATTCCAGAACTCGATGCAGTCTCAGTCGCGCGATCTCGTGGGCCAGCTCCCCGGCGAGGTCCTCGACGCCATTTCCGGCCACTCAGCCGCTTCCTCCGTAGATTTCGTCCAGACGTTGGAGCCAGCGGAGCGGGTTGTGGCGAGGGATGCGTATGCACATGGTTTGAGCACTATGTGGTACTTTTTCCTCGCCGTCTCGGTTTGTGGCTTGCTCTTCTCGTTGGGAATTCGGAAGCACCATTTGAGCAGGCAGGTGAATTCTTCGCAGCCCGCGAGGGTTCGGAAGAAGAAGACTGGGGGGGAGGAAGAGGGAGTCTAGATTTTGGATTAGGGTGTTTCCTTGCTTTACCATGTTATATCGGGTTCACTTTCTTTTTTTTTCTTTCTTCTTCTCTCTTTTGTTCAGCTTACTTGCCTTGGGATATATATACTAGAATGGTAAAGTTAGACTGGACTGGACTTGTCTGGGCTGAACTGCATGGATGAGTGGGTTGGTAGATGGCTCAACCTGCATATATGAGTAATATGACAATGGAGCGTTCATGAATTGGTGGTTGAATGATAGCATGTGTCGAGTCATTTTTAATGTAGATCCCTTTTTTCCACCTTCCCCTTTCTCCCAAGGTTTAACTGACGGTGGCCCAACGATAGTAAAATCGCTTTTTTCTTTTTTCCTTTTTTCCTAGAGCGGACGGAATGACTTGCGACGGGGGGGCAGGGCGGGGTAGGGCGGGATAGGTAGATGAAGAACTACGGTGGATGGTGGAGATGAGCGGGAAGCTCATGATGGCTATAGGTGAGGGTAGGTGGGCAGGTGGTATAGGAACGAGGGTGGCGGTTTTTTTTCTCTTTGATATATGATGTGAGGATATATGACTTTATTTATTTTTCTCCCTAATTTACCCCCAGAAGACAAAAACATGAAACAGACAGATGGCGGAAAAGAAGAAAAGAGGAAATCATGATTAACCATAAGCTTGATGACCGTCTATCCCGAATCTCCAAGATCCCGTTGACTGACTGACTGACTGACTGACTGACAAACTCGAGAGATGGTTAGGCTGAAGGTGGGGGATAGGGAGGATTAGGCTAATTGATAGGTATATCAACGTTGTCGGAGAATTTCTGTACAGGTTTTAAAATTATCATTAATCCAAGGTATAAGTCATTGTTACAACTATTGAATCGTAGGTGGGTGGGTGGGTAGGGAAGAAGACAACTATTCGATTATGTCTAGAAGGGTGAAGCGCATACCTGTCAGGAATTCTTCGCTGGAGGGTTGGGAAAGCGCATTAGTATTGGTTTGTAGCTGAAGGAGGGGTGTGGGGCTTACAAGCTCAAGGTAATGTATCTAATGCTCCGGGTTAGCTACTCTGGGAGAGTTGAGTGAGAGAGGGAGGAGGAAACATACCCATCTCGGTCATCATCGTACTTCTTAAATACCTCCGTCATGCGCTTGAGGCTGATACAGCTTTGCACAAACAGGTCGAAAGAGATGGCCTCTTGCCCTTTAGCCCCTACCCGTTAGCCTCACGTCAATCAAGGAGCAGCCGTCCCCACCTTGTTGGACAGCAGTTTGAGGCGAGGATTCCTGACCTCTTCGGTCGTATGACCTAAAAAGCAGTTGCACGAACTGTGGTGAAAGACGGTAGCCGAATGCTGTTATAGTATTCGTGAGAAACATGTTTTGAAGTTGACCACGTATAAGAGAGAATGGGCGGGATTTGTAAGGCTGAATAAATGAACTGATGGATGAAGAAAAAAAATACCGGTTAGAGCGTTAGAGAATTCCTGGATGCTGATGTTACCACTGCCGTCTTCGTCGAAGCGGTCGAAGAGGGAGCGCCAGGCGGCTAAGAAGCCCCATAGACCGCTGCGGGGATGTTAGCAATTGCTATGAGTTGGGGGAGAGATGGAGATGGACCAGAATTCATTGAAGCCGATTGTACCGGAACGATCAGTATCGAACATTCTGTGCATGTGCTGTCAATATAAACCAAACATAACTCGTCGGGAAGGAGGAGGAATTGTAACCTAATCATCATACGAACGGTATGAGGATCAAAGGAAGTCCAATCCCCATTGACAAGTGCAGCTCGGAGCTCCTTCTCACTCAGCTGTCCACTGCCTACATTCAAAATCTCACTGTGAGCCCAAAGCACAGAAAAGTATTAGGAGTGCGCGCGGGGTAAAAACCAACCATCCTTATCCACAGCTTTAAATAGCGGGAACAATGTCGGGTCGACCCCCTGGGGTGGGGCAGGGGTGGGAGGTGGTCTTGAGACCGGCGGAGGTCGCTGCCCAATGTGTCCAGGAGGAGGACCACCGAATTGCCCGGGGGGCGGGGACTGGAACTGCTGGGGTCGCCCGGGCGGTGGCTGATTATACCCTTGCTGGCGGTAGGGGTCAGGGCGGGGGGACATTGGCTTCGCACCACCCCCGTACTTTGCTCCTGCTGGAGGTGGCCGATTCGGAGGGGGGCGGTTTTCGTAACCACCGCCTATCATTTGGGCGGCCTACCAGACATAAAGTTAAGAGCTCGTTCGTCGGCGGATAGAGCATGGTGGTAGCGGTAGTAGTGGTGGGTAGATGGAAGTTGGAACTTACCTGCTCTGGTTCTGCATGGCTGTGTAAATGATATAGAGGTTAGTGAGTCTCCCATACAAAAGAAATAAACAAAGAACAAGACAAAATGGTGAGTAGTATGAAAAGGGGCTAGGAAAAGCTCGCTTACGCTGGGAGAGCATCGGGATTCGAGTTATAGTAGGCCATTTTTTGGCGCCGGAATATATCTTCGTGGGTTAGCGGGGTCGGGGGCTGATCGAGCTCGACAATAACAAACGAGTATTAACCTCCGCGACAGGACGAACAAGGGAGAACTCGCGAGAGAAAGTTAGATAGGGTAGGTAGGCGGTATGATAGAAAACTAGGAGGAAACAGAAGGTTGTTGAGAAAAGTAAGCAGTCAGACGGAAGGAGGGCTGAAGTTGCTATATACCAAACTGAGCCGTAGGTAAGTGGGAATAGTGGGCGCGCAGGCGAGTCGTGGTGGGGAGATATTCTGGCGGCTGGGGTGATATTGGCTTGTCCGCTGTGGCTTGGTAATTTTCTTTCTATCATACCACCTAGGAAAAGTTCGCTCGACTGATATGAGGATGATGCTCCAAAGTGCCTCGAAGTGGGAGTTTGAGGCCGTAAAGAGACTCCTGGAGTCAGTTTTTGAGCCCTCCACTAGACGTTCCGTATGCGCTCCGGAACCGTAGAATTACTTGTATGAGGCGGATAAGAAATAACTCTCCACCGACCCCACCGAACCCACAAAGGGATAGTCTTTTTACACAATGCTGACATAATATGGATGCGTTTCCCACCAAGCTAGATACCCATGGATGTATCATACTCGGGTATGAGGGTATTTGGGGCGCGGTAGTACAAGGTCCCCCCCTTGCCTCCCCCCCCGGGTTGCCAAGCCTAGAAGCTCCAGTAACGATATAACGGAGAAAAAAATCCCAAACACAATATCTCACCAGCAAACACCGTGACTGGGACCGCGACCATGAAACAAAAGGGGATACGTGAACAGAATCCAGACAGTGTTCGGCGTGAGACAACACGCGATGAACGAATCAAGGTACATCAGCAAAAAATATTCTCCCTCATGTATTACATACATATCTCCCTGTATCACCTGGTAATACCATCTCCCCCTATACCCCCCATGCCTCTCATTTTTCCGTCCTTTTCTAAAGGCCCATGGG
>Ga0307517_10000109_pt1 | contig 120706 bp, 132 predicted proteins | sample 23_EM_MG_FD_194515 | JGI IMG/M metagenome (GOLD analysis project Ga0307517, IMG submission 194515) | Populus trichocarpa ectomycorrhiza microbial communities from riparian zone in the Pacific Northwest, United States - 23_EM | ecosystem: Host-associated > Plants > Roots > Unclassified... | reverse complement strand
GCTAAGATATATATTATGGTGTTTTATTGATTGTTTTGGGATAATATTTGGGGATTTAACATGTGCTTTTCTATCCAGTGTTAAGGATTTTATGCATCTCTTATGCACTATTATTGGTCATGATATTTCTAATATTCACCGTGACATCACACCCTCATAGTTTCACGCACATTGTTTAGGATTACTTGGCAGGATCTCAGGGTCAAACATGTTCGCACTTAAGTTTCTTACATAGTTTTCCCTATATTTCTTTCATACATATGGGTGCACACTTTTGTATAAATATGCTTGCTACCGCCCACCTGTTTTGGAATAATAAAGAACCAGAACTCCTACCAAATCTGCTCTATACTCCTCACCAAGCATGCCTCGCAACCCCTCGCACTTGCACAGTATTATACACATAGAATAGATTGTGCCCCTGGCGTTCACATTTTGAACAATAGGCCCTAAAACACAATAAATTATGCCACGCGCTCTCAAGGGGTGTGAAATAGTCTAAACGTTATCACCTTCGCAATCAGGTACTGTACATACCAGTACTGTACCTCAAGCCAGAATCTGTGAACATATTTCCCGCCATTGCAACGTACCTGAAATTGCAACAAAACCGATATGATCACTGCTAGGAGTTACTATATTTAGATATTTTCAAAATCTGGCATAAAGCATACCCTGGAGGATGAAGACTGTCATGGATACTGAAGGATGGTATACAAGATTTTAAGCATATCTTATTTTTTGTTTCTATTCCTAAGGCCGCCGTGATTATTATTATAGAGTCTCGTTTGGGTGGACATTATTTCTTGGTTGCGGCGTTAGGGTATTCACCTTTAACTTATATAGCACCCATCGATAGCGGTCGAAATAAGGTTGCAGAATCCCAATCCCGACAATACTCTTTCAAGAGGTACATTGCTTCTGTTTGCCTGCTGCGGACTTGTTGTCGTAGACAAGGAGGCTTCCATTATCCGGTCGATCCACTTTACGATACCTCAGGGCTCATCCTGGGCTTTTTGGGAACTGCCCACTCGACAGCTGCTGAAAACCTGCCTAAGTCTCCTAATTCGCGAGGTTTTGGCTCTCTCGACCAGTCCCTATCACAATCTCCATAGCACAACTTTTCTCGAATATTCTTCTCTATATTGGGGAATGCGTGCAGAAAGGGAGCTTTCAGATTTTGCGAAACCGCTCGCGCTAAAGTTGTTCGATGATTGCAGTAATTACATATCTACTAAAATCCTCTTTAGAGCACAGAGGCGATATTTTCACAATGCCGACTTTGACAAATTCTCCCCGTTCGGCGGTCTGCACTGCGCATGTATCTTTGGGATTTATGAGATTGTAGTTGGTTTAGTAGAGGCGGAAGGTTGTGATATCAACAAAGATATTGCATAAGTAATACGACTCTCTTGTGGGCTACGGAGAATAGGTACGAGAGAGGTGAAAATCCTCCTCAGACAGGACGATATCAACCCCAACAAACCAGATGAGTTCGGCCAAACGCCACCTTGCCATACTGCTGAGAATGGGCACGAGGAAGTGGTAAAAGTATTAATCGGATGTGGGGACGTCAGCCTCGACAAACCAAAGGAGTGGGACCAAACGCCACTCCATTGTGCTGCTAGGAACAGGGACTAGGGAGTGGTGAATTTACTACTCGGACAGGAGAACGCCAGTCCCAACAAACCAGATGAGGGCGGCCAAACGCCACTCCGTTGTGCCGCTTATGGGCAAGAGGAAGTGTGTGAAAATACTATCGTACTCGGACGGGGCCACATTAGCCCCAACGGACCAGATAGCTTCGGCCGAACACCACTCCAGTACGGTATACTACGATACTATCTTTTGCCACGCGAATAATTCTACTACAACCCTTAACACACTACCACGCACAGCATCGCCTAAACCCGAAGAAGCATCGCCCTCCTTACCGCCTCTGGATGCTGTACCGATAACCTATGTGCCATTTCTGCAAAGACCGCAATAGCTCCATAAACACGCTTACCGCTGCAACCGCCTCCCTCCTCCCAACCTTTCTCCGCAGTCTAAAACACTGCCTTCTGGTAACTGTCATCTTTCCTTTCCTTCCATAGTAAACCCACCACAGAAACCCAACCTATACATTCGGTCTCAGCCGAAGGAAATCATCCGCGATTTGAATACAGATATCAATCAAATGCCCATCCGAACCTCTCCACGGATTTCCCTATGTAGTCGAGTCAGGATTTCTTAGTTTCTGTTTATAGTGTAGAATCTGGCCTTGGCGGGGGAACTATTTCTCTTGTAATATTATTAGGAAAACCCGGTCTCACTCAGGATCTCCACCATGTCCCCCTTTCGTATATTTTCTGCTTGTAAATCCTCACACGCATTTTTTGCTTGTTTATCTATTTAATTTTCCTACAACACCCCTCCTACCCTCTCCTCCCCTCTGAATCATACACGTGGGGGTTATTTACCGTAGACAAGATAGAAAAAAAAACAGACTGCAAGCATTCCTCGAACCCGTGAAAAGCGATGCAAAAACTACCCCTTAGCCAAGGTATGGTGACGATCGGTTTCCATTATGGACGCAGTTCAAGAAACATCACGCCTACATACCACAATTCCTCCTATGAGCTCGAAAGTGAGGTCAGGATACCTTCTACACCTCTCACCCAGAAAATCTACGCAGTAAGGAATCTCTTAACCGCGAAATCAACTCCCCATTCTATGAGTATCTGTACCAGACTCCAACTTGCCAAGAGACCTTATAATCGAGAATGGGGGAATATACCATCCTACACAAGTCGCATGTTGCCCATCAAGATTCTCTCTTCCCCAGGCCCATTCCACCCAACGCCCAGCTCGGGTGCCACAAGACCATAACTTCCCAGGCCAGCCGAGGGACTAATGGTCACCTCCTAGGGCATTAGTGCCCAGTCGACACCGCAGGTTACTTATATTGCAAACAACCGATACCGTGTCATACATTACAGCAGCAGGGTGCAATGCCGGAAAACGGGATCTTGCTCCAGAAAATTTAATCCCGAGAGGTAGTAAACATCAAAGACATAGAGACGAAACTTTGATAGCATACGAGGAGGGTTGTGTGTAGGAGGGCGCTGCTAAGGAAGAGCAAAGTTAGATCTACGACATTCGCATCCACAATGTAGGGGGTTAGTTGCACATTTAAAAACTAAATTGGGGTTCCCCCCCCCCCCATCTATGCGCCCTGTGTAAATCCTTCCCCCCTGTACATCTTGATTAAGATCAAAGGTGTTCTCATATTAGCCCTCCCAAAAGCTCCTGGTAGGTTCACGGTAAGCTGGTATCCTGTATCATATTGTATATTACTGTACCCGAGTATGCTATGTAAAACTTCCATTCGAAGATTAAACTATGACGAGTGACGGTCTGTGACGCCCTTTTAAAACGAGAGGATAGTAGTGATAGCTAACTCAGCTATAATGCTTACAATAATAGCTGTCAATTATAGCAGTTTTTGTGAATAGACTAGAACAGAATTTAGGTATTTTTCCGGCACGCACTGTATAATACTAATCGGGGTAGTTGTGTTTATGTTTCAGTGTGCAGAATACCAAAAGGGGCGCCGAAGATTTACACTGCTGCTTCGGTCAGTTACTTGTGTGGTAAATATTGCGTCCTGAATTATGCTGGGTTCTGATGGAAGCCTTTTGGTCATACTTGGAGGTCAGGTACAGTATGAACACCAAAAAGAACGGCCCCTCTCCCCACAGAACCTGGGGCGAAGTCGCCGGAAGAGCCTTCTGGTCTATACTGATATCACGAGGAATTATATTGCAATGCTTAAGTTAGGTGACATGGATGCTCTTCGATTGGTTCGTTCATATGGTTTGATGTACTGTAGTTACATATATGTCCAGCCGGCACTCAGGAGTGCTCGCTAATCGCAGGGTTGCAAGATGGCGCATAAATAAGTGTGGTTTTTCGTGTTACTAATGCCCGTACACGTACAGTACTTGTAAGGCAGATACAAACAGGGTTCCCTTGGCACGAGTTCACGGAGATTGATCGGACGACCGAGAGGCATCGATGAGGCTCCACAAAAACCCCGCTATTCCCCAGCCCTCAGAAACTCCAGTAGTTGACTAACTCCATCGCTCATCATCTACAATACCTTAAGCAGCAAAGAACTAAAAATGTCTCAACTATTCAGTAACAATATCGGATCCTTGAACACGACTATCAGCTTTACTGTCACCAGTGACAGACCTAATATCCTAGCCTGGCTATCCCCACTAGATCCCAGGTCCCGCCACCAGGACATTCAAGGCCGCCGAGTCGAAAATATAGGGGAATGGCTCTTGCAAACCGAGGAGTTTGGAAGCTGGTATACCAGCAGCGAGGGGGGTGCATCCGATTTTGAAGTTTTGTTTTGCTATGGGGGTCCAGGTGTTGGCAAAACTTACATTAGGTAACAAGGATGAACCTCAAGGAACCGAAGAAAAAGAGCAAGTGCTGACAAGCCGCGATGTTAGCTCCTTAGTGATAGACAGCTTGTGTGATCAAGCTGGAGGACAAAATGCCACCGTCGCATGCTTTTATTTCGACTTCGCCGCCCAAAACGAACAGTCGCCCACGAACATACTAGGCTCCATACTAAAACAGCTAGTATGCGGACAGGAGGAGATCCCGGAGGAGATATCGCAGGCATACGAAGACCAAAAAAATGCCATTGGTGGCCGGGGGCCACGACTTTCCGATATTGTCAAGATGCTGCAGACTACCTCCTCCAAGAGGCGCACGTTCATATGCATAGACGCCCTCGATGAATGTGTGGAAGGACATCGATTCAAGCTTCTTGATTCGTTAAACCAAATCCTCCAAGTGTCTCCCGGTACCCGAATATTCATGACTAGAAGACCGCACGTTCTACCCGAAATCAGAAGGCGCCTCACTAGGAGAACAACAAGTATATCCATAAGCCCCAAGAGAGATGATATTATCGGATATCTCCGTAGCAAGCTAGACGAGGACACAAACCTAGATGCGATGGACAGTAGTCTGAAGGCAGACATCATGAAGAAAATTCCCGAAGATATTTCTGAAATGTATGTGGAGGCAACCGAACTCCCGAAGCTGCCTCAAATTATCCACTAACAAATCCATATCTAGATTCCTGCTAGTCTCGCTCAATACTGACGCGATTCTTCAAGAAACCACAATTTATCACAGGCGACAAAAACTCAACGCAATGACCGATGGATTGGGGTTAGGAAATGCTTATGGTGCAACACTGGGTCGGATAAAGGGGCAAGGTTGGAGGAAAGCAAAACTCGGAATGGCTGCTTTGATGTGGATCTCACACGCGGAGCGGCCCTTGAAGCCTGATGAGCTGCGTTACGCCCTAGCAGTCGAGATAGGCTCGTCAAATCTCAATTCTGATAATATTCCTTCAATTGGGACATTGCTAGCTTGTTGCCAAGGACTTGTTGTCGTGGATAAGGAGGCCTCCACTATCCGGTTGATCCACTTTACCCTTCAAGAGTACCTCCTGGCCCATCCCGGGCTTTTTGGTACAGCTCACTCGACAATTGCAGAAACCTGCTTAAGCTACCTGAATTCGCAGCAGGTCAAGGCTCTCCCGACCAGTCCCTCTCCCGATCACCAAAGCTCGCCCCTTCTCGAATATTCTTCTCTATATTGGGGAATACATGCAGAAAGGGAACTTTCCGATGGCGCGAAACTACTTGCCCTGAAGTTATTTGATTACTACAGTAACCACATATCCATTAAAATCTTCTTGGAAGCAAAGGGATCGTATTATCACAATTTTCTTTCCCTTGAACCTTACATTTTCAGTGGCTTACACTGTGCATCCGCCTTTGGGATTGACGAGATTGTAGCTAGTTTCGTGGAGGTGGGAAGTTGTGATATCAACCAAGAAGACAGCCTCGGTAATACACCTCTCTTGTGGGCTGCCTGGAACGGGCACGAGGGAGTGGTGAAAATACTACTTGGATGGGACGACGTCATCCCCGATAAATCAGACGGATGCGGAAGAGCACCACTCCATTGTGCTGCCATGAAAGGGCACCAGGGAGTGGTTAAAATACTACTCCAACGGGGCGACGTCAACCCCAACGAACCAGATTGGTTCGGCCAAACACCACTTTGTCATGCTGCTGAGAACGGGCACGAGGGAGTGGTGAAAATACTACTTGGACGGGACGGCGTCATCCCCGACAAATCAAATGCATGCGGCAGAACACCACTCCATTGTGCTGCTATGAAAGGGCACCAGGGAGTGGTGAAAATGCTACTTGAACGGGGCGACGGCAGCCCCGACGAGCCAGACGGGACCGGCCAAACACCGCTCTCTTGTGCTGCCGAGGGTGGGCACGAGGGAGTGGCGAAAATACTACTCGGACGGGACGGCGTTAACCCTGACGAACCGGATAAGTTCGGTCAAACACCACTCTGCTATGCTGCTGTGAATGGGCACGAGGGAGTCGTTAAAGTGCTGCTCGGACGGGACGACGTCCACCCCGACCAACCAGATGGCATTGGCCGAACACCACTCGCGTGGGCTACTATAAATGGCCACGAGAAGATAATAACTATACTACAACCCCATCCGCCATCTACAACACGGCCTAAACCCGAGAGACACACCCCCTTACCGCCTTCAAATACCGTACCAATAACCTACGCCATTCTCCCAAGGGCCGCAACCCCTCCATAAACGCGCTAGTCACTGTCACCGCCCCCCCTCCTCCCATCCCCACCCAACCTTCCCCTGCATCTTGGAAAGCTGATCTGTTGTAGTACCGCCTCTCCTTTCCTTAAAGAGTAAGCTCGCCACAGAAACTCAACTTAAGCATTTGGCCTCGGTAGATGGAATCGGTCTACGATAGGAATGCACAAATCTATCACATACCTACCAGCACTTCTCCACAGATTTTCTTATGTATTCGAGTCAGGATTTTATCAGTCTCTCTCCACAATCTAGAGTTTGGCGTTGGCAGGGGAATTATTTCTATTATATCAAGCTCAATGCGGTTTGATGTTTGCATCATATTTCCCTTTTTTTATTTCCTACTCATAAACCCTCTTTGCTCATTGCTGCTCATTCACCTATTTACTTTTCCTAAATCCCCCCTCCTCTCTCCTTTCATTCCTTCTCAATCGTAGATGTGAGGGTTGTTCAGAGAATATAGAGAAATAAAATAGACTACAAGCATTTCCTACACCGGTGAAAAGGGACGCAAAGGCCTGAAGCCAGCTGTTAACTAAGGCATGGTGATAGTCAGTTTCCACCATAGACACGGTTCAACAAGCATCACGCCTATGCACCACAATTCCTCCACCTGTGAGCCTTAAGATGAGATTGGTATCCCACCCACACCTTTTATCCGCGCTCACCCAGGCAAATTAACTCCCTTCTATATGAGTACCGTATCTATACCCTACCTCAACTTGTCAAACGTGATCTCACAAACGAGTTCGGAGGGATATCCCATCCTACCCAAGTCTCCTACTGCCCACCACAATTCTCTCCCTTTCAAGCCCACCCCGCCCAACGCCCATGAATCTCTCCGGCCAGGCGGAGGAAACATTGTCACGTTCTAGGATATTAGTGTTCAAGGAATACCATAGGTTACTGCATTGAAAACAACCGATACCGCAGTGTGCCATATATTACAGCTGTAAGGTACGATGCCGGAAGACTGTATCTTAGTCTACAAAATTTGAGGCCGGGTAATGACCATACAAAAGACCCCAAGATGAGTTTTTTTTTTGTTAAATCCGCGGTTTATTCGCACATAGCTAGCTACAGGAAAGCCATGGTATACACCCAAAGGTACGACCTAAAAACCTTACTTAACAAAGGAAACTTCAACCCCCCAAAATAACAAATAACGATAAAATATCACATCATAAATCATAATGCCAACTCGGCCTTAACCTCAATATCCCAAATTTGACCCTCTCGTAAAAGGAAAATCCCCCAACTTATGATAACCGGAAATTTTATCTTATGTTTCATCATCACAAACGAAGAAAAAACTCCCATCAGCTTCCTCCCCGCCTTGTCAAACCTCCAAAGTTTTGAATCTCCCGAGATATCAAACGCATCCGGGTTCAGCCCCTCTCTCGCATGCTCCAGTGCATTGCACCGGCTCACTATATGTTCAAACGTCTGCGGCGCCTGGCCGCACCTGTCACAGGTCACATCCCTACCCTGACTTAAGACCCCAAGATGAGTCTTTAGTAGCATATATGCGAGAAGGATTGTGTGCAAAACACTTCTGAGGAAAAAAGCCAAGGTGAATCCACACTATTCCTATCATTCAAAAACTTAAAGTAGGGCTTCTCCCCTCCTCCCCTCCCTCCATGGGTCAGGTGTAAACCCTCCCCCCCTCACATCTCGGTCGAGATCCAGAACACCCTTTCTATATTTGCACGCACAAAAAGCGTATGGCAAGCTCACGGTAAGCCGCTGTTCCGTATCCTATCATCGCGTATTGTTCGCTGGGAAAACGTACACTGCTGTCCAAAAAGTTCTCGCTGATCCAAAAGTACTTCAGAGGGGCTTAGCAACAACACAAGTATAGTATCAATAACAGTATATGAGACCCCGTTAAAGATGCTCCCCGGCCCGGAAGACCAAAAAAGATCGCATATTCAACAAGTGGAAAGAGCAGTCCTTGCCAATCCTCATTCTTCCTTAAGAGAAATTACGGATGGGTCGGATATGAACTGCTCAATATATGAAAAAACCGACTCGTACTCAAGTACTAGTATCATACCTCTGGTGCCGCCAAGCCCCCCCAGAGTACTTTTGGATCAGCGAGAACTTCTTGAACAGGAGTGTACTGTACAGCACAGCACACGTCGAACATTAATTTGTCTCGAGTGATATTTCATGACGCAAACTATTCCATCAAACGTGGTCCCCCCCCACTCTCTATATTTACAGAGCGTTAAGAGCGAGCCTATTTGGATACAACGGTTCCGTTCCGTCTCAAAAAAGGAGGGGAGAAGGCCATTTCCACAGCAGAAGCGGTCGCAAAGCAGAATGGTTCCTTTATTTGCCAAACAGACCCTAAAACCTTTGTCGAAACGGTGAAGAAAGAGGGACGTCGGGTTGAGGGTTGTGGGCACGCCCGGTCGGCCAAAATACGGTCGGCCAAAACAGGCTATCACATGCATCTTATGGTAGAAGTCTATATAAAGGCACCTTCCCTCCTCCTTTTTCCTCCTTTTTCCTCCTTTCCTTCCTTCCTTCCTTCCTTCTCTCAACACAGAACACTCAACACAACGACAACTACCCATCTGGAGGACCATAAGGACGACAAAACCCATAGGACCCAAGGACCACAGGACCAAAAGGACGACAAAATCCATAGGACCAAAAGGACGACAAAATCCAGGACCCAAGGACCAAAAGGACAACAAACTCCAGGACCCAAGGACCAAAAGGACAACAAAATCCAGGACCCAAGGACCAAAAGGACAACAAAATCCAGGACCCAAGGACAAAAAGGACGACAAACCCCATAGGACCCAAGGACCAAAAGGACGACAAAATCCATAGGACCAAAAGGACGACAAAATCCAGGACCCAAGGACCAAAAGGACGACAACCGAAGCACGAATCAGCAAAAATCCAACACGGCTGGTTGGTGGGGATGGATTCGAGGGAACGTGGAGGAATGGTCAAAGAGGAGGGATGGCTGGAGTGGATAAATGGAAGAACGTGGAGGAATGGGTGAAGAGGAGGAATGGTTGGGAGAGGTCAAGAGGAGGGATGGGTGGAGTGGAGAAATGTTTGATTGGGAGAACATGGAAGGTGAAGAGGAGGAATGGTTGGGAGAGGTCAAGAGGAGGGACGGATGGAGTGGAGAAATGTTTGATTGAGAGAACATGGAAGGTGAAGAGGAGGAGTGGGTGAAGTGGAGGAGAGGTCAAAGAGGAGGGATGGTTGGAGTGGAGCAATATTTGAATGGGAGAACATGGAAGAAGGTGAAGAGGAAGAGTGGGGGAGTGGTGAGAGAGAGGGACAACGAGGGCTCAACTTCAACCCATATGATGATAAATTTGAATAATGTTCTAACACGCCTCATCTGAAGGAGCCTGACGAAGGAGCCTGATGATGATGAGGCGTGGGAATGTTAAAATTATTCTGATGGGTTGTTCCAAGTTTTTTTTGTTTTGTTTTGTTTTTTTGGGAGAGTGTCTATGTGTAGGAGGAGGAAGGCGTTGTGGTGTTGGAATATTCAAGCTGTACACTTGCGGTAAGAAAGTTATCGGACAATTAGATCTTCAAAAGATTATGTTATGGTTGCAGCGGAATTATATCAGTGTGTAGACTAGGAAAAAGTTCAATTAAATTCAATGAAGATGCACTACAGTACAAGCAGGCAGAACCCAACAATGAAAGAACGACAGAATAGAGAGAGAAAACGAAGAAAAGCCAATTAACACCCCCCGCCCCAGTATAGGCCGTTCCCATGTCCTGTGGTGCGCAAGTCTGTGTTCCAAATCCGCAAGTAAGCAAGCAGGAAAGCATGCAATAGTAGAGCCGGCTAAATTAGTTAAAGAATGAGTTAATGGGTGAGGATACGGCTCGTTTCACATTTCTGAAATACGAATTTGCAGTTAATCTTTCTTGCCGTATTTTAGAAGGATGTTCAGTACGGTTCTCGGGCTAACCCAGGTTAGTCTAAAGACGCGGCAAGGAGGTACTGCATCCTGTTTGTGTGTGCAATATCGACAATTTAGAATATCCGGATCTTCTGTTTCTTGATACGCGGGAAGACGCCTGCGAGTTGCGTCAGTTTTGTTATTATAGCACTCGAACGACGGGCTTACCAGCGACAGCCAACAGGCCGACTAAGGCGACGCCCCAAGTCTTTAGGTTCAAAACTCCGCCTCCATAGGGAGTCAAGCTGGCAAGTACAACGTTGACCAGGAACAAGGTTAAGAGGAGATATCCGGAGAGACGATGGTATTTATACTGACCCGATAAGCCAGTGTAATGCAATATCAGAATAGCGATTAAGGGGAATTACAACAGCTTTTGCATTATCAACACCGCCATAGAGGCCCGGGACAAAGTATTGCGTAAATCCTACAAACGCTTGAACAAGGAGGACTGAGTATATGATCACACCAAGGATAGCGTGTGGTGATTCAAAGTGGGGTACTATAAAGCGTTAAAACAAGACTCCCGAAAACAGCGAGGAAACAATAGGACAACGCACTCACAGCCCGCTTCTTGTGCACAAGGATAGCAGCAAGAGCGCCATAGAAGCACAGTGCAGCCAAGGTTACGAAACCGGCATGCACATAGGTACCCTTCGCACATTAGCAATTCAAAACCTCCCCTCCTCGGCCAACCATATCACCGGCACGGTAAAAGACTGACCTTCCATCTCTGATCCGCTGTATGCGTAGGCTGCAAGACCAGTATCGCCTCAAGAGCGAACAATATTGCCAGCTAAGTAAACAAAGAGTAAACATCAGCCGACTCCCTAGGAAATCACGGAACCCAACAACTCACCGAATTAAGCAACGGGTGTAAGGAAAACGGTATAAGAATCGGATGCGTAAACACAGCTGCCCAGACCAAAACCACGAGCTACACAGCAATGGTCACCACAGTTAGCTAGCTTAAAAAAGGAAATCCCGCGGAAGACCGCGCGGGTTTGCTTTACGAAACCTGCGACTCGGAAGACCCACGATTAAACCCCCGACCTGTGCAAGTGGGGCAGTTCCTGAGGTAGGTGATCCATTAGTTTACTAGCAGACGGAATGAAGGGAGAAGTGGTGTTTAAGCAACTAACCAGCAACGAAATTATGAAGTAAACTCGCGTCCTCGCTCTGCGCAACATCCCCGGGTCTGCCTAAAAGAGGCTCTTGCTCGGAGGTGGGAGCGACTGTGGCTTCCTGGGTCGTATCTTGGGCTAGGCGGGTGAGCGCATTGCGAGATAGAAAGGGGAGGGAAGAGAACATACAACTCATTGTGGTTTGGTTTCGTCTCTGCTCAAGTCCACCGAAGCAGTGCGCTTGAAGTGAGCTCGTCAGTACAGTACAGAAAAAACCCCACTCCCATCGAAGCTTCAAGCATCGCACCACCCCCCACTAACCAAGCACCGAACCAAAAAACGGAAGCCTAGTTCACGATTACCGCTCACTCACCTCACAAAATCAACAACAACCACAACTTTACGTGCTGTCTTGTCTCCGTGTCGCAGATAGATACACCTGAGAATAATCACCAAACAAGCGTACTATAGCAGAAGTAAGAGTGAAGGAGGCGAGGAGGGGAGGAAGAAGGGAAGGAAGGAATGTGATAGAATGAGCACAAATGATGAAATCAATAAAGTTAACTAACGTTGGAAATTCGGACCAATCGATAAGCTAGGAATTACATCACCCACCCCCACCGCCAAGACTCTTGATTATTTATTAATTGATTGATTACCTGTATGGTACCGTTCCGGTCCGCAGTAGCCAGACCGAAATATGCCGCATTACTTGCATACAAATCTTGCAGATCCACTCGAAAACCGTTTCTCCAACCCCGGGGCTGAATACCTCCACCGGTAATGGCAGGACAAAAGGGAAGTATTTATGCCCCCGAGTACTGTACGAGTACGATCTGGGTTGCACTGGCAAATTTAGTACCCGCCTTGTCCGGTCACTGCCTTGTGAAAGTACTCGTACAGCACCATAGCCTCCGTGACGCTTTAGCAGTAAACCACACAACACGAGCAATTTTCTGTGTGATGTAACCCGAATAGGCACTCCTAGAGATCACCACAATGCAGAACCTCTTGAGGAAGGAGAGGAGTCTCTCAAGAACACCTGCCGTAAGCAACACCGCAATGCTAAATTGATAATCACACCACTGCTGTGATGATGCAACCGCCAAGCCCATCTCTCCCCCAAAGAGCCTCACCACAACCCCACCACAACCCCACCACTACAATCCACCACCAAAATCTCAACACCACCGCCACCACTAAACAACCCGCAACAACCACCTCTTCTGTCACAATGGCCACAATAACCGAACCCCCTCCAGGTGTCAATAACGAAAACTTAGACATGTCCCGCCTAGTTGATGAAGCCGCCGCCCGACATGCCACACCCACCCCCACAGCAACTCCCGGCGCCGCCCTACCCCCCGCCATAGCCGGAGTGAAAAACACCACAACAGAAGAATTCCTCAAAGCAATGAACAAAATGCCCCTCTTCATGACAGAGCTGGACGAATCGAACGAGGACGGCACGGGCGAGAATTCAGGACTCGAGGCTCTGAAGGCGCTAGCGTACGAAGGGGAACCACACGAGGTAGCGCAGAACTTCCGCAACCAAGGGAACGACTGCTACCGCGCAAGGGCGTGGGGCGACGCAGTAGAGTACTATACCAAAGCACTCGCGGTGAAGTGTGGCATAGCGGAGATCGAGGAGGCATGCTACGTTAACCGTGCCGCCGCGAATCTCGAATTGAGTAATATTCCCCCCACCCCCATCCCATCATCCCACCTCCGGCACCCCACGAGTTACTAATACAAGTGTAGAAAACTTCCGCAGAGTAATAACGGACGCGAAATCCGCCCTCCAACTAAATCCGCACAACACAAAAGCCTGGTACCGCAGCGCGCGCGCTCTCCTAGCACTCGACAAACTCCCCGAATCCCTCCAATGCATCGACAACGGCCTCAGCACCTCCCCCGCCAACCAGCCCTTAATAACCCTACAAGAGCAAGCCCTCTCCCGCCAATCCCACCTCTCGGCCCTCGAAACCGCGCGGCAGCAGCGCATCCAGCGACAACTTGCCATCGAAAAAACCCTCGCCGCGGCACTCGCTGCCCGCAATATCGTAATTAGAAAGACCCCGCACCCACCCGAGATGGAGGACGTCCAAGTCCACCTTGAAGACCCGCTAGATCCGGCTAGTGAATTGTACTTTCCCGCGATATTCTTGTATCCCTTGCAAGGGCAGTCGGACTTTGTTAAGGCTTTCCCCGTCAGTTCGGAGGTGGGGGCGCAGCTAGGGGTTGTGCTTGCAGAGTTTCCCGAGTGGGATCATGAGAAGGCTTATTCGCCACCCGGGAAAGTGGAAGTTTTCGTCGAGACCAGGACTGGTGGGCTGGTCAGGGTTGGGAAGAAGGCTACGCTTGGGAGTGTGCTGGGGAATAATGGGAAGGTGGAGGTTGTGGATGGGCTTGTCAAATTTTTGATCGTGCCGAAGGGGGATGTTGGGGCGTTCTTGGAGGATTGGAGGGGGAGGATGGGGAAGTAGGAAAGGGGGGGAAGGGGAGCTGTAGACTGTACGATATTATCGAATAATAAATTAGATGGTGATAATATCTTATTCACCCCCTCACCCCCCCCCCCCCCAACACACTGACCGTCAAATCGAGCCTAGCTCTATTAGAACTTTTATTCATACTCAACTACTCGAGTACTACTACTACTCATCAAATACCGGTACAAAACAATACATCGTAACCGAACCCACAGACGAAAAAGAAAAAGAAAAAACATACAAAACGAAAATCGACAGCAGAGTAAGAAAGCATATAAATATATATATACGATAGAAAATAATTCCAGCCCCAGACTGTATCATACTTACAAACATCCCCATCAAGAGTTAACCACAGTAATGCTAGTAAAAGGTATAACAAAAACAGCGAATAGCAACCACGCAATCAGGGTAAAGGAAAAGTGTTGTATGAAAATAGCGGATATGAAACCAATGGGAATCGTTTTTAGGCCTAATTCATAACCGCCATCGCAACTCCCATAGAGCAACTTTATCCCAGGAGTCTCTTATGTAGGCTTATATTATGCGCGAACGGGCGAATGAATGGGTTCCCCATCCCCGGGCCCACCGCCACCCTCACATAGCGTACGCTGCGACTCGTACAAGTACCCGCGATGATATAACATAGACTAACCCCTCCATGGCCAAACAATAAACCAACACATGAGAGAAAGGGAAAGAAAAAAATCAAAACGACAAACTCCCCCCGCCCCCCGCCAGACTTTTATATCATAAACAGTACAGCCCAATAAGAAACGTAAAAGCTTATCAGGGAGCAGGCTGATACACCCAACCCCCCTGCTCGATCATTCTCAACCTCGCTTCATGATCCGCCGCAATTTCAGCGGGCGTGAGCCTATCTGCGCCGTTCCAATTGGCGGACGAGGTGCGCGCTCTAAAGCGCGCCAGCTGTCGCTCGTTCCTATTGGTGAAGATGGCCTCCATATCCAGGCGTGCCATGGGCCCGAAGACTTCCTCTGGGTTCATCGTCTGCTGGCGTTGTAGTTGCGCGCGGAGTTCTGGGGATTCGGCCCAGTCGGGGACGCGGAAGGTGTCTTTCGGAGCATAGTCATCATGATCATCTTCGTCTTCGGAGCTGGAGTGGGGGTTAGTAATTGCGTCAGAAGGTGCATAGGGAGGGGGAGTGGGAAACATACTCTGTAGGGATTTCGGGTAATTCAATGAGCTCGCCATTCTGGTAGATAGGCGACTCCTTCACGCCAGCCGGAGTCTTAGTAGGCCTCGTTGACTTAGACGTCCCAGGAGTCTTAAAAGCTACTGAGTTAGAGGTAGGATTTGGAGCAGGGTCGGAAGAGGAAGGTCCAGAGGCGGAAGCCGACGCTTCGGCCGCTGCGAATCTGAGCTTTTCCTTGGAGAACTTGACACCCTCAACGTGCGGTACGCCACCAGGCTTTGTAGGAGGTCTAAGCATAGATGGAGCAGTGGACGAAGATGCGGGCTGGCTTGCCGGTACATAGCCATGGGGAAGCCCACCCTTCTGTCCGAGACCCCCTCTAACAGCTGACTGTCTGATAGGAGGTGCCATTTCCTTTGCAGGCCTAGGATGCTCCTCCTCGAACTCTCCAGTACGGCGTTTCTTCGCACCCTCCTGCTGATATGCCGGGCCACCAGGCTTGGGTGGAGCGAGGCGCGCATTCTGGAGATCATCTGACGATGACTCCTGCTGTAGAGCACGTTTGCTAGCATTCGACTTCTGGAAGCTGGCAGCTTTAGTCTGATACTCGAGTCTCTTATTTTCGGGCTCCTCAGATTTTTGACGGAGCTTCATTTTGTTAGCTATTCGAGCGTACAAACGTCCAAGTCTGGGACCTACATTGGCGACAGACTGTATCCTCGACAATGTCTTCGCAGATGGAGGGACAGCCTGTGCAGGCCTTTGTTTCATCTTTTTTTGCTCTTCTTCTTGGATCTGTCGTCTCTGATTCTCTTGCCTGCGGCGCTCTATCTCCCGCTTTGCAGCCATTTTTCGCTCCCGTTCCTCTTGTTCCTAGATATCACACGCTGAATTAGCACCTAAACTAGACTGACACAGGAAATAAATAAATAAATAGGTGCCACTAACCTTCTTCAACTGATTAGCAGCAGCAGTCAAGGACTTCAACTGCTTCGAAGTTCCTGTATTAGAACCACTTCGCATGCTAGAGTTAGAAGGAACCGATTGAAGGCTACTTTGACTGGCGCTGGCATTGAGAGATGGCTCAAAGCTGCTCTTAAGAGCTGATATCAACGAAGAACCTGTTGGGGCAGTCATTTTACTACGTTGATCTTGCATCTCCCGCTGACTAGCAGTGCCAATCCGAATGTTAACAGGTACCGGCTTAGACTTTGGCGCTTCCTTAGCAGGTCTGGAGGGGCGTTTATTCTCTGCAGGTTTCTGAAATCTACTACCAGCCTTCTGGAGACGCGAAGGAGGACGTTCCGGTTCTGCGGAAGAGCCAAAACGCCCACGGTTTTCCTCACGATCCACAGCCCCTTCTTGCTCCTCGTCTTCCGAGGACGATGAAGAATCGGAAGAGACCTCAATTGCCTTCCTCCGCTGATCTTCCTTCTCTCGTTGCTGCTCAGCTTGTTGGCGCCTTCTAAGCTCCTCTCTCTCCTTTCTTAGCATCTCCTCTTGGTGCTTGCGCCTCTGTTCTCGGACCTGTCTAAGCTCCTCTTCCCGGGCTGCATTCTTGAGTTTTCGTGGAGATTTCATCAAGGGTGGCGCTGGCTCCGTTACCTCCTTTTGGGGCGCTCCGCGTGGCCTTGAGTCCCTGGTTTGGCGATCCCCCTTGATAGGTTCAACGGCGGCAGCCCCATCGAGAGCTACTTCTTCCGCCACCTTCTCTGCCTTTTCTGCCTCCTCTTTGGCTACTTCCTTAGATCCTGAATTCCTCGTTTGCGGGGCCTCCTTCGCCGGAATAACAGGTTTCTCAACCGGTTTCTCCACCGATACCTCATCCGAAAATTGTTGAGCCGCAGTGACAGAGTTAAGATCCGGATATAATCGTTCCACGGAAGATTTAGCTGAAGGCTGAGAAAGTTCTACCTCTGTTCCGGCCTTCGTCGATTGCCCCACAGCATTGATGCCCTGCCACCTGGGAGCCGGGCTGAGTGATTCAATCTTGGCTGAGGCACTTGAAACTGAACTCTTAAGGAGCATCTCCTTGGCCTTCTTGAACACACTCGCAGTGTGAGTCTTGACCGCCGATATAGCACCTTCGCCTCCCGGGGAGAGCGGCGATTGTAAGTCCGGCTCCTGACGCTGTACCTCTGAGAATGACTTCGAAAGCCTAGGACGTGCCGCGGGGGATCTCGGAGGAGGGGCAGAAACATCGCTCATCGTTCTCGTGAGTGTCGCCATGCGTGCTGTTTGAGTCTTCTTGGGCGAATCAGGTCGTCGAATAGGTTCCTCCCCAACACCCAATCTCGGTTCAGTATTGCTTCTCGCCAGACTGGGCTTAGTAAACGACTCTAAACATTCCTTTTCCACAACTTTCTCTCGCTCCCGCGGCAATTCACCGGTAACCGGACGAGTAGTCTCACTCTGATGAATGCTCTTGGGCCGCCTTACTGGAGCAGGAGGTTGATCCTGCCTAAGCTGAGACAAATCTGGGTATGCTGGCTCCGCTGCAAGAACAGAAACTGAGTGAGTCTCACGGGGAGCCTTGACCTTTCCAAGTTGTTGAATCTTTTCGTGAAGACGTTGAGTCGAAATCTTGTTATGAAGAGCCTTATCTTTCTCAGTCTCCCCATTTGAATCCTCCTCTTGCGCAGCCACTTCAACCGGATTGATACTCTTCGATTTCTTTCGTGATCTCGTAGTATCCTGTTGTTCGCTCTTGCGCTTCAGAGACTTCTCAACTGGCTTCGGCTCATCTTCATCCCTATCCTCAATACTATCCGCCATTGTATCAACAGGTCGATTTGCAGCCCCCAAACTCTTGCCATTGCCCTTCCGGTTCATCCAGCTAGCTCTACTTGTGCTGTTAGCACGAAGTTGTTCGAGATGGCTCTCACGGGTAGCCCTAACGCCCAAACTCTTCTTTTTGTTGGTTAATGGCTCTCTTGCAGGGAGAGATGCAAAGTTGAGAATGCTCTTCCTGATAACAGGTTCAGGCGATCCTGAGCCAGATCTCTCACTGGCAGGAGTCATCTGAGTTTCTGTTTGTGCTACCCTCTTGGCCTTTTCGACATGGCGCACAGGAGTCCCAGCCGGCGCCGGCCCTGGTTCTGGGGCTTGTGCTGGCTCGCTAGGCATTTGAGGGTATCCATCATTTGCTGTCTTTTCTGTGGGCAACTCCGCCTTCTCTCGCGGAGGAGTCGGTTGTGTAACCGGAGGTGATGATGGTGGTGGGACCTCGTCAGGCAATTCAGAATCCGTAGAGCCACGTCCACCGCGTAAACGTCCAGACCGCCGAGGTTCAGGGGCTGGAGCAACATCCTTCTTAGGTGAGCGAGATATCGTCTTGGCTGGTGATATACGTTGAGACTTTGGCTTCCCTGGGCTCTTCTTCGGCGACTTGAGTGCTTTTTGTACGGGTGAATGAGGTTGTTCAGATGAAGCCTCACCCTCGTGTGCTGTGCGGAACGGCTGTCGAGTCGTCCTCCCATCCGATTCTCTCCTCAGTGCCTGCGGAGGCGCCGGGGAGGGCAAAGGAGCCTCCTCCTGTACCGGAATATCCACTGGCGTTGACCTCCGTCGTGACGGATATAGAGACTGTTGCGATGCGTACTCTGAGGAAGCACTCCAAATCCCGCTATCATTAACCTGGGTCGCTGGGCCCTCTACCTGACTAAACTCGGTACCACTATCACGCCCCGTGCCATCGACCTTCCTAGGAGGAGGAGCAACATCTTGCTGTTTCCGTACTAATCGATCGGGGGATTTGGAGCCTGAGCTCTTCTCGCGTGCTGGGCTTACGCGGCTGCCATTACTAGGGAGTTGTGAAAGCGCATTGTAAAATCTATCATCCCCAGCGGGCAGAACCGCAGCTGGCTTATTGGCGCCAAATACATCGCCGAAAGGCTACATCACAGCGCGTTAACGAATACTAAAGGCTACAGATTGACATCGATGGCGACTAACCTCTACCTGCCTCAATTGCTGTCGGGCAGTTCGAGGTGTTTTCCCTCTTAATCTTCCCGGAGTCTTGAGCAGCTCAGTCATATCTCTAATTCTCCCCCCATTAGCACTAACTTCACCCATAGACTCAATACAGAGTATTTTATCCAACATACACTTGATTGCGCTCGAAAATATCGGCCATATGCTCGTTAAGCCATTCTAACTCTCCCCGAGCCGAAAAGGTGAAATCCTCAAAATCCTGTTCGCCGAGTTGGCGTATTGTTGCACGCTCATTTGTGATCCAGGTCATGGAGCCGACGGGGGCGATTTTCGAGATTGGGCGTCCGGCCATGATGCTTTTCTCCGAAATCAAAACAAACAAACCGGCGGCAAGCAAATAAGGAAGGGAGGGAAAAAAGGAAGGAAGAAAATTATAAATGTCCCCGTCCTTCTTTCTTGCGTTGAATATTATTATTTTTGTATTCCTCCGCGCTATCGATTAGAGATAATATTTATGAGGCCGAAAATATTTCGTGATGAGGCGCCAGTTGTAGGGGGGGTGCGGAAGGTTGAGATGGGGTGAATGGAGGGATGAAGGAGACGGCAATGGGGAAAACTGTTGTTGGGTGGGGGAGAGCTTTGTTTTGATGGGTCAAAACGCGCTAAAGTAAGTCCGGTCTCACGCGCCACATTGGGTGACCATTACTAGATCGCGTCTGTCCCGTGACTTCTAGGGCTTGAAGTTCTTGAATATTCCGGCCGGATGGGACCTCACCTTCGTCTTAATAACCTTTTTACGCGTTTTTACAGGCGTGATACCTACTGTTATGTGAATGTTACAAGGTAGCTGTGCTGAACACGGTATACAGCGCTAGTACTATTAGACTGCGCCAGACGAACACAAAAAATAACCCCCACATTTATCATCTCATGTACCACACCTGCTTATCCTTCCGACTCTCCACCTTCCACTCAATCTCAACCTCAACCTCCCGGGAATTCTCAGGTCGTTTTTTGTAAGTAACCTCACCATTGATTATCTCACCTTCTTTCAGCAACCCACTCTTCTTCTCAACCAACAGCACTCCTTGCTTCCAATGGGTCAGCTTGCCAAATGGCCCAGTAGTAAACGCCACGCCCCCTTCACCATCCTTCCATGACTCTGCCCTGGCATTTTCCGGAACCAATTGATTTCTAGAAGTAGTAAAGAAGGTATCAAAATATATAACGAAAGCATCCAAGCTCTCAATGCTCTGTTTGACGCTAAGTTGGAAAGGTCTGGTAAAGGTGAGATCAGAGGCCTTGATCGTGTGCAATGACAGATGGCAAAAAGCGACCGGCTCGGAAGCGAGAGATAAGGGGTTGAGTCCGGTTATTGCTACATCCTCTCGGATCTTCTCCTTCATGGCCGTCATGGAGAAGCCGTACACGTGGTTCCAGAAGTTGACATTGTCATTCATGTACTCGGAATCGTGCATTGCCGCGATCAATATCTTGCATTCGGACGGGACCACTAATAATAACCAAATATCAGAGATTAGATGCTAGAGGCCGCGGGGATAGAGACTACCAACTCAAGCCATCGGGAGCAAGATACTTATCCCGAGCGAAGAGGACCGAATCCAACATCGCTTCGTAAAGGAGAACATAACCCATCCATTCAGAAACAATGATATCTACTTGTTTAACGGGCAACGTTACTTCTTCAATCTTTCCACGTATGCAACTACCGAAAATTAGTTTGCTGCTGACCATCAAAAAAATAAGAAAACTTAAGGATTAATTGATTCGTACGTTATGACCCCGCCCAAGTTGTTCTCGAAAACATTTGCTGTAGCTTTATTTATGATTGTCGAGTTATCCACTGCAATGACCTTCTTTGCCCCAGCTTTTGCGCAGAACATCGAAAGAACACCTGTTCCGCAGCCAACATCTAGGACCACCTAAGGTGCCAGTTAGTACTAGTATTGCCAGTTCCAATAGAAATAAAGCAAGGTCCATACCTTGTCTTCAAACAAATGCTTATTCTCATAAATAAAGTCCCGATAACCATCCGTCCTAACAGTATCCTTAAGCATAATTTCATGGATATCTGCCCCCTCATTAGCCCCCGTTCTCCCCCCGTTTCCAAAAAAAATCAAAAACACTCACCATTCCCAGAATAACTTTCAAAGTAATGGCTGTCATCTTCATCCCCTTCCTTCTTATCGCCACTATCTTCCACCAACCGCATCTCAAGACTTCGATTAACCGCCTCCCTATACTCAGAATGCGCCAACTCCAACTTTTTCAACCGCTCCTCGAGCTCACGTATCCTCTTCTGATCCTCGGTAAGCCATTCGGCCCCTTCTTTAATGCATTCTTCTTCTTCGTCGCCAAGACCAAATAGCAACGCATCATCCTCGAGCACTGGCCGCAGATACTTCTCATCTTGCAGGAAGGTCGCAGGCGTTGTGAAGTCCGGAACATGCGATTGTGCGATTTCGGAGCGGATGTAGTTTATCAGTCTGATGCAGCCATAGAAGTCAAGTCCTAAAAAACCGCCTCCACCATTAGTGCTCATAAACCTGGTGAAGAACGGAAGGGGGGAACAAACCAAGTTCCTTCCTAACAGCTTTGTATTCAAACCCATGCACCATAGCACAATGCTCGAACACACCTTCCGAAGAAGGAAAAGTCTCTGTGCAAAACAAGCAGACGATGGAAAGATCATCGCCGTCCACTTCTGCATCTTCCCAGCCCTCTTCGTCCGAGTCATTGAGGATGCTGTCTTGTTCTGTATCGGTGGGTGAGTCTGGGACCTGGGATCTGGACATCGTTATTGCAACCGCGAGGAAGGGGATGGAGCGGGATAAAAGGGGTGGGAAAATTAAAAATCGAGTTCAAATTATTGTTTCTGAGCGCGTATTTCTCTGCAAGTTTTTTTCCCCCTTGGTCTTACGCTTCTATTCTTACTTTGCATCGTAGTGGGGCCTATGGTGGGGTCAACGTAATGCACACAAGTCAGGGCTCGCCGGGTAACAAAAATCCTGGGAAGTTCTGAGCCTCCCAGGAAAAGCTCCAAGACGAGTGACGTGTTATGAGCATGATATCGAGTGAGAATACATGGGAAGAGAATACCAAAGACAGGATGCAGTAGCTCCCACCACAATTTCTAGAAGCATTACGGGAGGGGATCTGTAGCACAAGTAGCGCATTTCCCACAGATTAGCTGACTTGTTGACTAACTATCAGGATCTGACTAGTTAAACGATAATCTGGGAAACGAAGCAAGGGGGAGATTATAGCTCGTTCACAAACAGCATACGCCGCCCCGGCAGCCAAGCGTTTTGTTGAATTACATACCGTACCAACGGTTATGTCTGACAAGACCTCACTACTCGTACTGCTGCTACTGGTGTTTGGAGAGGAGGCTTCTCCGTCAGCTTTGCCGCGCGGTATGCTGACATCTTCACCGCCTCGAGGTTCATGTTGAATAGTTTGGCTCTGCCCGATCGGGAGGCCGAAGACCCTTTCCTTGGCGTACTTAGTTTCACGGGAGAGCTGAGTACTCGAGTACCGTAGCCTAGGCTAGGGCCTCGCTGGCTGATGGGCAGCGCTCTGCGTTCATACCGCGAAGGACCTGGGCGCGGAAGCTCAGCTCGGCCCTGTCGTCCAAGGGGTGAGTATGGGATAGGAGGAAGAGAGGAAGGGAGTGCTCGGGGGTAGGCAAAAGAGTACAGTCTCAAATCCTCGGCTTTCGGCACCGATCAGGTTGTCGGCTGGGATGAGGTACCGGCAGTCGTGGAAGAAGGCCTCATTGGCATCAACAGCATCACCGGCCATTTTCTTGATTTGCGGGGCGTGAGCTTCACGACGTAGCAAGTGTCATTTTGCATGGTTTCTTACATTTTTTGCCCGGAAATTGCATTGTATCATAGTCTCCTTGACGGGCGGCTCGGTGGTTTGAGGTGTTAGGGCAACTGTTTGGCTCGGCGCCAGAGAGCGTATCATATCACAGATTCATAGTTAGGGACTCTGGTTCGCGGTGTCTTGAGGGCTGAGGAAATGTCGACACCCAAAAGTACTGTAGGATTTTACCCGCAATGGGCTCCGGGTGAATGTTGCTCTTCGGTTGTCCTTTTGCTTACGGGCTTTTAATTTTAGCGAACTTACGACTTATGTATGGGGTACAGTACCTAAGGTGTACTAGTAGTTTACCTGAGTCGCATATATTTGCATGAACCGACTGTGCCCCCGCCATGCCCGCTCCGCCCCCGCGGTTTCCAATAATCTCAGTACCCTATTAGGGGAAACATGTTGAGGATACGATGCGAATGGAAGTCTCCCTTGCTCAGATACAGCCTGCAGGATCATGGTAGCTTCAGGGATCCCCGGCCCCGCGCTCCAAGCTCCGGGGGCATGACAATCCCAATCCATCCATCTCTCGCCAATGCAGCATAAAAGTTGTGCGGATATGTCCCCGTTTCATCCTTTTTTTGGCCCAATGTTCCTGTCAAAATAAATACCGATAGGGTGAATCAGTCACTCATCCATCCGTCCATCTATCCATCGACAATTTTGTAGACAATCATTTATTATGGGGAGAGCCTTTTTTTTCCTTCCCGTTTCATCTGGGAACTTTGAACATATCTTGAAGACAGCTTCACGGAGGGCCAATTGGGGATCTGTAAAGTCCATGGTGGGCGTGTAGTTCCTCACATGACTACGGGTGGTGACTCCAGGTGGCAGCAGCAGAGACGGTCGTTTGACCGATAGGCGGTAGAGTACCTGACGTATCAAGATGAGGGGAGTTGATTAAATTGTTACCATATCACGGGTGGGGAATACTGTACGAGTATGATACCATATGCGGGGGAGAGGGGATTGGAGTCGGGTGGGTCTTGTGGTCTGCTCGAGTATATTGTGGTATACGGGCTGCCGGTAGTAGTGGTACCGGTAGTGGGGAAATGGGGGAGGCTCCGGGGCGGGGAGTCGCGACATGCCGGCAAATTAGTTTGGGCGCTTCTATTGGTTTTTAAACTGAGTTTAAGGGTATCACAAATGGCGGAGACGGCTGAGACGAGTAATCGATTGCAAGAGCAAATAATATTCCCCAGGTATATGGCGGTTAAGTTTCGTTCCGTGCACAGAGTATTTTCACTTGTCTGGACAAGGTGGGGTTTTCCTTAACCGGGGCGGAATTATTACGGTTAACCTATGGTGCTTGTAGGGTGGCATCGAAATGCCGCAAGATGGTTAAGCGATGCGCATCAAATTCTGCAGAAAACTGGACGTTACTTGGGTTCTGAGTGATTGAGGCTGCTGCTGCTCCGTTGCTGGCTGTGCTCAAGTAGCATTGTATGATAGTGCCGTACGGTTGGCAGGGTCCCCCTCGAGACCTCGAGCATCGGCGTTTGCTCCCATAGGGGGTTGGTTCATACTGTAGTAGGGTCTTTGCTTACCCAGATGGTTTGCATGTGAGCTTTCCTTTCTTCCTCACTTGCGTTCGGCCCACCTTTGCCAGGTTCGCTCGGGGGTAGTGCGCGATGGATAAAAGGCGATAGTTGTGATGGAAAAATAAGTATTTGTCTCGCGGCCGCATATAGAGCGATGATGCGGCAAGGGGAGGCGCTGGTGTATCGTGTGGGCTGCGGTGGAATCGGGAGTGCCCGGGGGGGGGCGGCGGGGTATGTGAAAGTCTCTTTCCTTAACATCTTCTACCATACAAGTACTTCAAGTACTTGAGTAAGTAGATATCTTTGCATCGTGAATTTGCAGTCCATAAGAACACTGGCACCGGTATGGCACCGTATGTGACACCTAGCTTGGATCCGATTCCTCCACGTGATGTGGCTTTCGTAGCTAGACGAGAAATTCGGTAGAGGGACCCATGACTTGTCTGCTGGTGCTGTGGCTGGAGAGTCCCTGAGTCGGAGGCTTTTTGTCCCCAGACCTGCATCTCGCTTCGAGCTTGGGCTAAATTTTCCCGTTTGGGGAATTCAGTGACTGGCAGATGGCTCGAATGCAAAGACAGATGCTCAAGACCTGCTCACATCGCATGCTACCGCTAACTTATCATATGTTGGCAGTCTTGTTATGTACGATACACGTACTGTGCCAGTACCGCTCGAGTACCGTACCGTAGATGCAGCGATTCAACACAGCCCCCATTCCATCATACAGTAGAAAGGGGCAAGATAATAATTTTACTGTGGTACTAGTATAATATTTGCTCGGGTACGGGGGAGGAGGGCTTACTGAGGTATGGTACCGGTAGACTCCATATATCCCTGAGGAACGGGAGGGCGATTCAATTGAATAGCCGGTAGCCCTCCCTTTTCTGCCCGGTATGGTTACAGTAGACGTGCTGGGGTTACCCTGTTGCCCTACCATACCAATACTTGCACGATACGAGCATGGTACTTGTAACTATACAACTCTCTTACGTTTCCTGTAATCCCAAACCTTCAGAATATTTCAGGCCTTGGAACTTGCACCTTTTCAGGACCACGCAGGGTAAAACAAAAAAGAAAAAACAAAAGACACCAAAGAGAAAGATACAGGCAAGAAAAAAGGCAAAAAAGAAGGGGATATAATTCAATATCCGGGAGTCCTTTTGTTTCGCGTTGGTCCATTTGCGCGCATTGGGCTAAGCCGCTTTGTTTCCTCCCTCGCCTTCCCTAATTCTCCCTTTGCTGCGCGTTCTCTTCCTCTCTCTCTTGCTCGCCGCTTCAGGCACCAGCTTAGCCCTAACCAGTGTGCTTGGGAGTGTGCCATACATAGTAATAAGTTGGTGGTCAGCTCCTATTTAGAGAATTTCCAGAACTTTTTTCCTTCCTTCCCTTGCGACACCTGAATCCATCAACCCAACTCACACATAACCCATCATGGAAACAAACGGCGAGTCAAGGGCAAAGCGAAAGTACCCCGGATCTCCTCCTGCTGACCGGCCTACGAAACATCTTCGCGATGGTTCCTTTGGAACCGACCAGGACGAGATCGACTTGCCCGGGGGTGAGGAGCAGGGGTTTGTTGCTCTGGAGACTAGGCTTCTACCGCCAGCTGTGGCGACCCACGATTCTGCAGAATGGCAGAAAACTATTGAGGAGGTTGTCAGAAATGTGGTTAGCATACGGTTTTGTCAAACGTGCTCATTTGATACGGAATCAGCCATTACTAGCGAAGCCACGGGGTTTATTGTTGACGCCGAGAGAGGTTACATCTTGACGAATCGTCATGTTGTGTGCGCCGGGCCTTTTTGGGGATACTGTGTCTTTGATAATCATGAAGAGGTATATTCGGCCCGGCTACTTTGACGGGCTATGGCTAAACTATTCAGTGCGATGTTTATCCTGTGTACAGAGATCCTATTCACGATTTCGGTATTCTTAGATTTGATCCGAAGGCTATCAAGTACATGCCTGTTGGTGCTCTCCGGCTTCGGCCCGATCTTGCGCGTAAGTATCCCCGTCCTTGCTCTGTCACGCTGGCGGCCACTAATGGAAGTTCAGGAGTCGGCGCTGAAATTCGAGTTGTCGGCAATGACGCCGGTGAGAAGCTTAGTATCTTGTCAGGAGTGATCAGTCGAGTAGATAGGAATGCGCCTGATTACGGTGATGGCTACAATGACTTTAGTGAGTAGGGCTGAGTTCGGGCCAGGTGCATTTTGTTGACGAGTTTCATCAGACACAAATTATATCCAGGCTGCAGCTTCGGCAAGCGGTGGGAGCTCTGGGAGTCCGGTTGTTAACATCGATGGATATGCCGTAGCTCTGCAAGCAGGGGGTAGTATAGAAGGTATGACCTACCCGTTGCTTATTGCCAGCTAGAGCTGACATGAATTAGCCGCGACCGACTACTTCTTGCCTCTTGATAGGCCTCTCCGTGCTCTTGAGTGTATCCGGAATGGCCGACTTGTCACTCGTGGAACTATTCAAACACAGTGGCTAACAAAACCATTTGATGAGTGTCGCAGGGTTGGGCTGAGCCCTGAATGGGAGGCTGCTGTGAGGAAGGGGTTCCCGAAAGAGATTGGGATGCTTGTAGCTGAAGTCGTACTTCCCGAGGGCCCTGCTCATGGCCACATTGAGGTATGTGTCCCCTGTGAGAAAACCCTTTCGTTGTGATTATCCTAACATGTTGTAGGAGGGCGATATCTTGATCAAAGTCAATGGGGCGTTGATCACCAAGTTTGTTGACCTGGATGAGATACTAGATAACTCTGTTGGAAAGAAAGTCAAGATGCTGGTTGAGCGAGGAGGGAAAGCTATGGATATCGAACTCGATGTCGGGGATCTTCACGCCATCACCCCTGATCGCTTTCTCACTGTCTGCGGGGCCTCCTTCCATGATTTATCCTACCAATCTGCTAGACTTTATGCCATTCCGGTTCGGGGAGTCTATGTCTGTGAGCCGGCGGGTTCATTCCGGTTTGACGGGATGGACAAAGGGTGGATTATTGAGGTATAATCTGCCGTTTTGCATTGTCGTGAATATAAACTGATTTCCTCTAGTCCCTTGATAATAAAAAAACCCCAAACCTTAATGAATTTATAGAAGTAGCGAGGAATATACCAGATCGGTCTCGGGTTGTTGCAACTTATCGCCATCTTCGTGACCTTCACACCATGCACACCTCAATCCTTTATATTGACCGTCACTGGACTACTAAAATGAGGATGGCTGTCCGTAATGGTTTGTTGATGTTCTAGAGACTTAATATTATGACTTGAACTAACTGAATTGTGTTTAGACGTCACTGGGCTGTGGGACTTTTCAGATATTGCAGATCCCAAGCCACCGGTTCCTCTTGCTCCAAGCTCTGCCCAATTTATAAGGTTGGACAATGTGGGCTACCCAGCAGCTAGTGACTTAGTGCGTAGTTTCGTTCGGATCTCGTGTGTCATGCCGATAAAGCTGGACGGGTTTCCTCGAGCGCGAAAGGTGAGATTATCTTACTCCTTTCTTGGCTTACGCTAATGAATTAGACTGGGTTTGGCCTGGTCGTGGACGCCGAGAAAGGGTTGGTGGTTGTATCCAGAGCTGTAGTACCTTATGATTTATGTGATATCTCTATCACTGTTGCCGAGTCAATTGTTGTAGAGGGTAAAGTTCTGTTTTTGCATCCCCTGCAGAATTATGCGGTTGTGCAGTATGACCCAACGCTGGTGAAGGCACCCGTTCAATCCGCTAGGCTTAGTAGTGAGCATATCACTCAAGGTATCATTCAGTTCCTGTGGGAGAGTACACTAAAGTGGCCGCTAAGTGTTCGATAGGCGCATCGGCGATGTTCTTGGGCTTCAACCAAAACCTCAGGGTAGTTGTTGCCAAGACTTCAGTTACCGATATTACTACCGTTGCGGTTCCTGCTAACAGTTCGGCGCCCCGTTACAGAGCAATCAATGTTGATGCTATCACAGTTGACACTAGCCTTAGCGGCCAGTGCGGGAGCGGCGTCCTTGCTGATGCAGATGGAACTGTTCAAGCACTATGGCTTACTTACTTGGGGGAGCGGACTCATAGCAACAAGGATGTCGAGTACCATCTTGGGTTGGCTACGCCTTCACTCCTACCGGTCGTCCGTCAGTTGCAGAATGGCATAATTCCTAAGCTAAGAATGCTTAATGTTGAACTGCACTTGGTGCATATGAGCCAAGTCCGGATTATGGGCGTCTCGGAAGAGTGGATCCGCAAGGTCGAACAGGATAATCCCGAGCGTCATCAGCTGTTTATGGTCCGGAAGGTCGAGTGCGGTCATTCTCAAACTCTGGAAGAAGGAGATGTCATCTTGAGTATTAACGGGAAAGTGATGACGAGGATAACGGAGCTGGACGTTATGTATGATCATGAGTACTTAGACATGGTTGTAGTAAGGAACTGCGAGGAGATGACCTTGAGAGTGCCCACTGTTCCAACCGACGACCTGGAGACGGACCGCGCTGTCATATTCTGTGGTGCTGTTTTGCATCGTCCTCATCATGCCGTGCGCCAACAGATAAGTACCTTGCACTCTGAGATCTATGTTTCGGCACGGACTCGGGGTTCCCCGGCATATCAATACCAACTTGTGCCGACAAATTTTATTGTCAGTGTCAATGGAGTCAAGACTTCTGATCTTGATTCTTTCTTGCACGAGGTCTCGAAGATACCGGACAATACTTGTAATACCAAATGCCCCACCCCCTGAGATTTTCTCTGACTGATTAAAAATATCGCAGATTTGAGACTAAGAATCATTACTTTTGATAATATTCCGTTCGTGATTACCATTAAGAAGAACGAACATTATGTAAGTCTTCAATGTCTCTGTTTACCTGGATGGCACAGCTGCTCACATTCTCCTTGTCATAGTTCCCTACCATGGAATTCATTAAAGACCCCTCTGAGCCCTGCGGATGGCGTAGGCAGACATACGAGGGCAGATTTACACATGCTGGTACAAGAACCCGTGTAGCTGTCTCGGGGATCAACTAACAGGTCAATAGGGTTAGAATCCAATATCCTTGCTGAAAGTATGCTAGCAATCCACTATCCCGAAAACTCGTACCCAAGCTAACATGGGGGAATATTTCAGATATGGATGAACTTGGTGGCGAGTAGTTGGCGAAACGGGCCGACCGATTTTCTTCATTCCTGTCATTTCAGGGAGTGTACGATTTGTAGTGGCCGAGTATTCAAGGTATTAGAATTGCGCTTGATGTTTTCTTCACACTTTCTGCCCTCTTTTTTATCTTTGATCACTTTCGATTTATCGCAGCCATTATTCACCTGTTTCCCGTGTGGCTTCAATGAGCCAAATGGTTTATGTCCTTACTCTGAATGCTTGGGGGCGCTTTCTTGGTTATGGGTACTTTAAAAGTGGGCTCGGATGGGGTCTCGCATGTTTTTTTGGGCTGAATTATTAGTGGTATGCATGGTGTCGATGAGCTATCGTGGTGGATAGCTGGTGTGGCTTCTTTTTCTTTTTCTTTTTTGGTGTCGCATGATAGCATTTATATCGTGATTGCATGCTCTGGAGTCTTTGCGATACAATTAATAGAAATTGGACTCTCGAAATGGATCGCTTGACGTGCTAGGATTAATGCGTTACCCACTAACCCAATTCCTTCGTCTGTTCTTAAAGTATTTGTCGCTTTTTAGTTCCCTAGAATATTCTGAGATTAGGAATAGTCCAAGTGTCGAAACCGCGGAGATGTTTTCTAGTAAGAGCTCCATGGCTATATTACCTTTGGTAAAGATCGGGGGTTAACCTATGCTATTCTAGACTGGTGTTAGCACCAACTGATCCTGGTCAGGAACGATAAGAGACATAAACAGTGAGCCCCACCTTTCATCCACCTGTTTGATTGAGTCAAACTCAAGCCCAACGACTCCTTCAACGAACACCACTCCCCTTCATCTCTACCAAACAACTTTGTTTAGAAAATATCATGGCGCCCACCGGTGCTTTTAACCTCCAGACTTGCGCGCGCAAGAATATTCTCCAATTGGTCCCCTACCGATGCGCTCGAGAGTAATCCGCTCCCCTAGGCTTTCTTAAGAAAATTTCTAGCTAACCATCAAACTCGCAGTGACTTCAAAGACGACGGCAGTAACATCCTCTTAGACGCAAACGAGAACGCCTATGGTCCCAGTCTGCCCTTCAATGGTCCTGATGGGCCAGAGGCGGGAATAGGTTACGATTGCACACAGCTTAACAGATACCCGGATCCGTAACCCTTCCTCTCTTTAAATTTTATTTCACTAGTTTAATTAACCAAACGAATATCTACAGCCACCAAGGGGACCTCAAAAAGCTCTTCTGCAACTACCGCAACAAAAACCCCACCAAGCCACTGACCCCAGCGAACCTGTTCCTAGGCGTCGGCTCGGACGAGGCTATCGACGCGGTCCTCCGGTGCTTCTGTATACCTGGAAAAGACAAAATCCTAACATGTCCGCCAACTTATGGAATGTATAGCGTTAGTGCGCAGGTCAATGATGTCGAAGTCGTAAAGGAGCCATTGGACCTAATCAGCGGCAAATTCGGGCTTCGCCCAGAAGCGATCAACAAACGCCTTTCGGAGGACCCCACTATTAAGCTCGTCTACCTATGTTCCCCTGGGAACCCTACTGCAGGGACCGTCGATCCAGCAGCGGTACGTAAGGTCCTCGCGCACCCGACCTGGAACGGCGTTATCGTGATCGACGAGGCATACATCGACTTCGCACCCGAAGGGAGCAGTCTCGCCCCATGGGTTGTCGACCACCCAAACCTTGTCGTCATGCAGACCCTATCTAAGGCTTTCGGGCTCGCTGGGATTAGGCTTGGCGCGGCCTTCACGTCTCCGGAGATAGCGCGATTGTTAAACAACCTCAAAGCCCCGTACTCTATTTCCTCCATGACCTCTTCTCTCGCCATTGCTGCGCTTTCTCCCGCTGGGTTAGCCGTCAAGAATGAGAATGTGCGCAGGTTGCTGGTGCAGCGCGCTAGGCTTCTTTCCAAACTTCCGGAATTGCCCGGGATCGGGAGATTTCTGGGCGGGTTTGACAGTAACTTTTTGCTCGTTGAGATTCTTGATAAAAACGCGGTCCCGGATAGTGGTATTGCGAAAAAGGTGTATGAGGAGCTTGCGGAGGAGCATAGGGTCGTTGTTAGGTACCGTGGCGGGGAGGCGGGGTGCACAGGTTGTCTTAGGATTACTGTTGGCACAGAGGCGGAGGTTGGCAAGTTGTTGGAGAAGTTGAGGGAGGTACTTAGGACGGTGAGGGGGGAATAGACATATTGGAATTATTTAAGGGTGTTTCTTAAAGGCTGATTGTTCTTTGATAGATAGAAAATAAAAGCGATTAGATATGGGGGATGTTGTCAACGAATGTTTTATTTATTTAGAGTAATTGCTCTAGGATGTTTCTGCTTACGCCGGGGTATCCTTTTATACTGCCCTCTTTTGTGAGCTAACTCAATGCCAACAACGAAGGTGGAGAAGAAAGTGCTGTTAAATTATAGGGAAGAACCCAACTAGATCATGCTTAATCACTCGCAAATCTTCAAGGGCTCGTGTCGGAGGTCGCGCAGAAGAGGCCGGAGATGCAGTGTAAAGTAATGGGACTTGAACAATGAGAGAAAAAGAGAGATTGATTCTATCTTGCTTGCTCGCCTATAGACGCGCCTGAGACTGCGGTACTTTATAGCAATCCGCAGTATCAACATACATCAAGATGACTCTAGTTACTTCCTCGTACCCCACATCCCAAGTAGCCTGGCCACTGGCTGAACATATCTGCACCGCACATCGCATTGAAGTAATACTTCCGACAGCTCGAACAGCGAGTTACATAGCCTGCGATACGATACAACGCAGTATAGTACGGTAACTTACCGGAAACTTTCCAGACTCCACTATCCGAGCCGGCGCAGAGGGACACTTTCCATCTCAATCCAGATGTGGCAGTGGGGAGAGTTTACCCACGGAGCGCAGGAGGAGGAAGACAAACCCTATTTTAAGTTTCTACATACGCAACCGGCCCCCAGCGCTGGAAGCAAGGACGCTATGGGTCCAACAACCCGACTTAACCCTTCCTCCTCACCAGCACCCTCCCGCACACAATTCTCCTCGTATGCTACCAATGCCTCATCTTTGGGTCTTTTGTCCAACCATCACACACTCTTCAGGTTGGCTATGCTATCTGAAATCCGTCTGTTATAGTGAAGCTTGGTTGAGTAGTTATTTCTGTGGCGTGGGCTTCTATGGTAAAAGAGACCATTGCTCGGCATCAGATTTTATAGTGCGAGGGACTGTTTTCCGGCATTTCCCCCTTGCAGCTGTATCATAGTTTACCGTATTTTTCAAAACACTGGCAATGAACCTAAGTGAGGATGCGGGGGGCTAGGGAGAAAGGGAGGAAGACTTCGTGCTGTGCGGTATCAGATGGGGAGTATGGCTATTCAGAATCGATTACGGCGGTTGAAAGGAGGGTGGTGATAGGAGTTCAGATGAATCGACGTTTGGTCACGGGATAGGCCACTGGCGCTGTGGTGATCAGTACATACCGTTTGGAGACCACGCAAAGATATGTGGTGTAGTAAATTGGGTGGTGAGGAGCTTCTCAGTCGAGAATTCGGGAAGTCACACATAGTATGATATCACTAGTCTTCTTAATATCCTGGCGGACTTAGTAAGGGTAACGGCGGGGATTCTTGTTTTAGGTGAAACCGATAGGTAGGAAGAAGTAGTCCGAGGAGGTTAACTAAAGTCGCCGAAGAAAACATATCAGCTCTCTCCACTTCGCAAAAATCGGGCATCACTCCTTGCATGTGGGACATCTTGGGGTTTGGGAAAATCCATCTCCCTTTCCTCGGGTCTTACGGAGATCCACCCCTCGCATTAGATGAGTTTAAAAGGTCCATCCCATACTTTGGAAGATTGGAAACTTCGCATTTGGGTTCACTGGGTTGTCTGGGTTAATCCCTGATCGTTCGACCTGGTTCCACTTGACCCAAGCATAATCCGGGTTAAGCTAGCAACCGGGGACCCAACGCCGAGGCTTGGGTATATGTGTGCGGTCGTGATGCCGGAATTTCAGAGTGGGATGTCGAGCTGTTTTTTGCATCTTTTTGCATCTTTTTGCATCTCATGTTTTATTCGACGAATGACTTTTATTCCTTCCTCCTGTAAAACTGAAAAGGCCATCTCTTCCACCAGTTAGGAGGAACACTTTAAGAGGGGTAACTTAGCTAGTATCCCTTGCAATAAGTGTCTCGGAAGTTGTAGTGGATGGGGCGTGCTGCAGGGGTCAAGCTATCCTACCGTATGTGAGCTGGAGCGGTAGCATCCACAAGGTGGGGCCCGGGAGGACGATTAGAGAGTAGAGATGTGCCATGGCAGAGCGCTGGATAGAATATCTTGTTTTGTAGGGGGGAGAAAGGAAAAAGCTGTCTTTTGCGGGATTGTGCCTTAGCTTTCATCAGTATATTTCCTGTCTCCACATATGTCTTGTGATTTCTTGTATCATAGCTCCGATTACCTGCGCGAGCTGAAGCATCATTATGGGGATGAAGCGTTCATAGATTCTCACTCGGTTCGTAGTGAATCTTCCTACATTCTAAAAACTTCCGGGAGGAAATTTTAGCTTGAGAATTGTGGCTTCCTTAGTGTGATATGGGTTTGTCGGGGGTATCTAGGCTGCTGGACTAGTGATGCTAGTGGATATGGCGCAAGGTTGGGTAGGTAGCATTAGCTAGCTTATGCCGATGCAGGGGGTGAATGGTTCTTCCTCGTCTTCAACATCCTCCCCTGTGCGAAGAAGGAAAAAAGCCATCACTCATCCCAGCAGTGCCTGGGGTAATTTTCTATTGCCTGGAAGTTAGGTAGGAAGGAGAATCGTAGTCTAATATATGCTATACGTCGTATCTAAATGTTCTATCTCAAAATACGGTCTAATCTATACTTGCTTGCTGGGAGCGAACCCCCCCCCGCCCGGCAGAAATGAGACATCCCTAGAAAGCCGGGCGGAATGCAAGCAAGAAAGAAAGAAAAGAAAAGAAAAGAAAAGAAAAAAAACCTTCACAGAACCCTAGAACGAGCAGAAGACTATAGTGAGATAGCACATATGGAGCAAGTAGGGAGGCTCGAGCTCTCGAGTGGAGTAACAAGCGCACAAAGCACTGATTCTGTTTTAAACCACTGAGAATCTCTCATTAAACGCCTAAGGAGTAAGAAACACCTCCGTTGAAATCTACCGTCAACCCACTAAAATCCCAAAATCGGGCTTCCAGTAGGATAAATATTAGTTCCCAGGTTGACATTTCATGAAATACCTAGCTGGCGCAGTGGTTAACACTCCTGCGCAATTAGCGGGAGCCCAGGAGTTCAATCCACGCTGACAATCAGTTATTATTGAACGATCCGTCATGTAGGGCAGGAGAATTAAAAAATCCTGCCCTATGGGGACTGGGAGATTGAAGAACTTGGCCCTCATCAATAGGGCTGTGGGGTTTAACAATCCTGCTACGAGGAGGTAGAATCCGACTCTAGACCTTAAAGGTTGGCGATCGGCGGGTAGCAGAAGCGGATGGGGGGTTGGCAAAGAAAGAAATAATCTGAAAAAATAGAAAAGAAAAAGAAAAAAGAAAAAGAAAAAAGAAAAAGAAAAAAGAGAAAGAAAAAAGAAAAAGAAAAAAAAAAAGCTTTTTTTACCTTGGGAAGGCAGCTGTTGCTCCTCTCCCTATTTATTACCTTGTATGCATAGCTTTTCTTAGTAAAGCGAGGTAGTACTAGTAATTAGAACAGTTGGTCGGCACTAAAAATGGGGCAGAATACCTAAGGATTAGCTGGGAGGTTTAGCACCAAGCACACTGCAAAAACTCAAATAACAGGGCCGTCTACGATGTTGTTGGTGTTATTTGCTCTGGCAAGGTCTAGTGTTTTTTTATTTTTTTCCGTGTCCCATGGGGGCTGAGTAGCTCTTCTCCCCCCCCGTCCTCTAAGCGGGTAATTCTCAACTGCATAGCACACGATGGTATTATTTGGGCTTCTGGGTATCGTGTGACCGGAAAGGCATCATACGAGGTGAACGGATCGAGCTGTTATTCTGTAGCGTCGGTTGTCAGTGGTAGAAGAATCGCTGTCTCCCCTAGTTAAAACTAGTGAAAAGGGGAGGAAGGGTTAGTAGAGTGGGGTTTGAATTGGGAAGAATCATATATTATCATAATATTATTATTATCATAGCTAGGCTTGATTGGGAAAATTAAATAAATGCTGTGTGCGCTCTATCAGAGCCCTGGCCCCTCATTTTTGCAGTCGAGGATGGTTGGCTAGGGTGGGCATATAAGGCACCATCATCTCTGCTCTCCTTCCCACCTTCCCTCCGTTCTTCTCTCAACACACAGCACTTAACACAACAGCAACCACCACCGCCGCCAATGTGGGGGACCACAGTACAAGAAGCACTAGGAGGATAGGAAGGACAAAAAGGACAACAATCACCGAAAGGGCAACGATTACAATACAAATCAGCAAAAATCCAACAATGCAGGATAATACAAACCAACGGCACAGTATAGGCAGATGTGGGGGGGCGGAGGATTTCGGGGACGAGATGAACGACAATGGCTCAGAGCCTGTTTGGATACGACAGTCCTCTTCCGTTACCCCTTGCAAACAACCGTTTCCCTTCTGTTCTAAAACTTCTGAAACTGTTTCTACAGGCCAGTTGTTTTTCCTTCCGGTTTCGCTAAACCCGCCCTAAGAGATAACAAGGGCCGGAAGGACGACAATTACTAAAAAGGCAACAATTACAATACAACTCAACAAAGATACAACAATGCAGGACAATACAAACTAACGGCTCAGTATAGGTGCGTGTGGGGAAGATGGGGAATTCCGGGGACAACGAACAACAATGGATAAGAGCCTGTTTGGATATAACAGCTCCGTTCTCTTGCCCCATACGAATGACCGCTCCCCTTCCGTTCCAAAAATTCTAAAACAATAGTTTCTACGGGAAAAATGGCCACAAAAATGGAATTGTTTTTTCCTTCAGTTTTTGCTAAACGGGCTCTGGAGGGATGACAAAAATACATGTTAGCAATGCAGGGCGGGTGGATGGCATTCAAAACTCCGATGTAGAGAGCCGGGGGGGCAGCAGTGGAGAAAAAGACAGCAGAAAATATAAACTAGCAGCCCGGTACAGTGTTCCATACTGTCCAGCCCCATGGGGCCTGGTGGGGGGCTACCAACCGCCCTAGATTGGACTGGACTGAATCTAGCAGTCTGCCCAGGGCAGTGAAATCCTAGGACGGCCGCATTTGATTCGGGTGGCGGGGCCTATAGGGTGGGATAGTGCTTTCCCCATGCAGGGGTAGGACTGTAGGCTATGTTAAGGGACGTCCATGGGCAACCGTGGGGGATGCGGGAGGGGGAAGGGCTGAGCGATGCGTGGTGATTTCGCTTCTGCCCATATTTGCTCCGAAGTCTGATCAAACAAATGGAATGAATGACCCGGGCAGGAATCTCGGAGTTTGCGAATATCCATCTGCTCGGATGAATCTTCTGGCTTTCTCTGATGCCTCTGTTAATAACAAGTTTAGGAGAACTCCACCATCCGAGGGAACATTGCTGGGCTAGTAGCCATATTCCCAACTCTATAGGATGGCGAAGCATCCACTGATATGGGGCATCCATGTTGAATGGGTTACGAGCGATGGATAAATAAGGTGGTGTGGCACCGTTCAAAGTACGTTTTAGTCGGATAATATGGGGGACGGCGGGGGCGGGGAATGAGGGACTAAGGATAGTTCTCCGAGTTTCTGATGTACGGGAAGTTAGGACCTACGGCCCATCCCGGTTTTCGGCTGTTGGGCGTAGGGCGTCCGCTCACCCCCCCCAAAAAACGACGGACTATGGCCATAGTCTACCCCCTCCTACCTCCAAGACAGACGGACCGAACCGTTAGGATCCCTGGCTCGGGAAGGGTGTACTGCATTGAGGATTCGGATCTGGAGGGCCAAAGGGATGACAATGGCGAAAAGGGAGACCACTAGGAATCGAATTGGTAAACCTGGACAACAAAACTTCCCCCCTCATATTTGATATTTGCTTGATCTTTTATGATAAGTTTGGGCTGGTGAGCACTAGGTGATCCGTGGGCCTTAAAAACAATGATCTGTCGGTGTTCGCCACTCCTCCTTGGATGGGACTTGGTAGGCTGAATTTGCTATCGAGATTTATGTGGGGGACGGGGGAACTCCAGCTCATATGATGATAACCTGCACGATCTGGAGCGCTCGGCGTAATAGTTTCTTATTCAATAAGGGCTTGGGAACCGGGCGCTATGATGCTTCAAAAATATTCTGATGAGTTTTATTCTCGGCCAGTGGGGTTGGCTTGTTTTGGGGGAAGGGGTAGGAAGAAGTAGGACACCTGCGGGTGATCGGGAAATAAGGTCTCCGTGGTATTGGTAGACCGATATTGCCTGTCAAACTATAGCCTTGGGGAATAAAAAAAGGCGGGATGCATTGTCGTGGGGGTGGGCGTTGGTGTGGAGGCTATCAAAATTCTTTCGAGGTCTGTCAGTTCCGGGTTCTGAATGTTGGCATTTTGGGAATCATGCTTGGGCTTGGCTTGCCGTGGCCCAAATGGCCAAGAATAATTAAGTCATGCTCTGATAGGTTGATTCCGCGGGCTCCCCTCTTGGGGGGGAGCGGGTTGTTAGAAGATATCCTGATCGATGTCTTAATCATTCCGATGAGGTTTGGAGTTTGGGCCTTGCATCTTACTCGTACACCTCTCATATGGGCTGCCTGGAACGGGCACGAGGGAGTGGTGAAATGCTACTCGCACGGGACGACATCAATCCCGACACGCCAGATAAGCTCGGTCAAACACCACTCTGTCATGCTGCTGAGAATAGGCACGGGGTGGTGGTGAAAATACTACTTGGACGGGACGGCATCAATACCGACAAACCAGACAGGTGGGGCCAAACACCACTCCAGTATGCTACCATAAATGGCCACACGGGGGTAATAGCTCTACTACAACCCCCAACATCTGCCACCCACAACACGGCCTAAACCCAAGAGACACACACCCCTTACCGCCTTCAAACACCCTACCAATAACCCATGCCATCCCCCCAAGGACCGCAACCCCTCCATAAACGTGCTGGTCGCTGCCACCGCCCTCTTCCCACCCCCAACCTTCCCCTACGACTTGGAGAGCTGCCCCGTCGTAATTACCGTCTCTCCTTTCCTTCAATAGTAAGCCCGCCACAGAAACTCGGCTTAAACATTCGGCCTCGGTCGATAGAATTAGTCTACGACAAGAATGCACATATCTATCATACCCGCCCACACTTCTCCATGTATTTTCTTATGTAGTCGAGTCAGGATTTATCAGTTTCTCTTTATAATCTAGAGTTCGGCTTTTGTGGGGAAATATTTCTATTATATCAAGCTCGGTGCGGCTTAGTGTTTGCATCATATCTACCTTTTTTTTTATTACTTTATACCTGTAAATCCCCCCTGCCCACTGCTGTTCATTCACCTATTTACCCTTCCTACAATCCCCCTCCCTCCTCCTCCCAATCGCAGACGCGAGGGCTGTTCAGACAGTATAGAGGAAAAAATTGCCCACAAGCATTTCCGACATTTGCGAAAAGCGATGCAAAAGTTACCTGTTAAGTTAACTAAGGCTTGATGATAGTTAGTTTCTACCACGGATACGGCTTAGTGAACATTACGCCTACACACCCGAATCCCTCCACCTACCAGCCTGAAGATGAGGTCGAGATCCTGCCCACACCCTTTACCCCCGCTCACCCAAGCAAATCAACACAATAAGGAACCTCCCAACCGCGAAATTAACTCCCTTCTATGAGCACCTATATCCTGCCCCAACTTGCTAAACGTGATCCCACAAACAAGTTCAGAGGGATATCCCATGCGACCCAAGTCTCCTATTGCCCACCGTGATTTCTTTCCTCCCCAAGCCCATTCCATCCAACTCCCGTGAATCTCCCCAACCAAGCAGGGGAAACATTGCCACGTCCTGGGACATTAGTGTTCGGATAATGCCATAGGCTACCGCATTGCAAACAACCGTTACCGTACTGTGCTGTAAATTACAGCTGTAAGGCACAATGCCGGAAGACTGTATCTTGGCCTACAAAATTTGAGGCCGGGTAATGGCCATACAGAAGACCCCAAGATGAGTCTTTTGTAAACCCTCCTCCCCCCTCACATCTTGGTTGAGATTTATATTACCTTTTTTATATTTGCGCGCCCAAAGGCGTATGGCAAGCTCACGATAAGCCACTGGTCCGCATCGCATTGTAGCGCCTCGTTTACTGGGAAGACGTATCATACACTCCTATCCAAAAAGTTCTCGCTGATCCAAAAGTACTCTGGGGGGGCTTGGCGGTAATAGAGGTACTAGTATCATACTTGAGTACGAGTCGGTTTTCATATATTGAGTAGTTCATATCCGACCCATCCGTAATTTCTCGTAAGGAGGAATGAGGATTAGCAAGGACTGCTCCCACTTGTCGAATATTGTATGCGGTCTTTTTGGTCTTCCGGGCCGGGGAGCATCTTTAACGGAGTCTCGTATACTGTTATTGATACTTCTGTTGCCGTCAAGCCCTGCTGGAGTACTTTTAGATCAGCGAGAACTTTTGGACCGGAGTGGACAGCACACTTCTAACATTAATTTGTATCGAGTGATAGTTCATGACGCAAACCAATCCATCATACGTGGTCCCCCCACTCTCTATATTCACAGAGCGCTAAGAGCCTATTTGGATACAACGGTTCCGTTCCGTCTCAAAAAAGCGGGGGAGAGGGCCATTTCCACAGCAGAAGCGGTCGCAAAGCGGAAAGGTTCCTTTATTTGCCAAACAGACCCTAAAACCTTTGTCGAAACGGCGGAGAAAGAGGGACGGTGGCTGCATGTTCGGGTTGAGGGTTGTGGGCACGCCCGGTCGGCCAAAATACGGTCGGCCAAAACAGGTTATCACATGCATCTTATGGCAGAAGTCTATATAAAGGCACCTTCCCTCCGCCTTTTTCCTCCTTTCCTTCCTTCCTTCTATCAACACAGAACACTCAACACAACGACAACTACCCATCCGGAGGACCATAAGGACGACAAAACCCATAGGACCCAAGGACCACAGGACCAAAAGGACGACAAAATCCATAGGACCAAAAGGACGACAAAATCCAGGACCCAAGGACCAAAAGGACGACAACCGAAGCACGAATCAGCAAAAGTCCAACACGGCTGGTTGGTGGGGAAGGATTCGAGGGAACGTGGAGGAATGGTCAAAGAGGAGGGATGGCTGGAGTGGAGAAATGGAAGAACGTGGAGGAATGGGTGAAGAGGAGGAATGGTTGGGAGAGGTCAAGAGGAGGGATGGGTGGAGTGGAGAAATGCTTGATTGGGAGAACATGGAAGGTGAAGAGGAGGAATGGTTGGGAGAGGTCAAGAGGAGGGACGGATGGAGTGGAGAAATGTTTGATTGAGAGAACATGGAAGGTGAAGAGGAGGAGTGGGTGAAGTGGAGGAGAGGTCAAAGAGGAGGGATGGTTGGAGTGGAGCAATATTTGAATGGGAGAACATGGAAGAAGGTGAAGAGGAAGAGTGGGGGAGTGGTGAGAGAGAGGGACAACGAGGGCTCAACTTCAACCCATATGATGATAAATTTGAATAATGTTCTAACACGCCTCATCTGAAGGAGCCTGACGAAGGAGCCTGATGATGATGAGGCGTGGGAATGTTAAAATTATTCTGATGGGTTGTTCCAAGTTTTTTTTTTTTTGTTTTGTTTTTGGGAGAGCGTCTATGTGTAGGAGGAGGAAGGCGTTGTGGTGTTGGAATATTCAAGCTGTACACTTGCGGTAAGAAAGTTATCGGACAATTAGATCTTGAAAAGATTATGTTATGGTTGCAGTGGAATTATATCAGTGTGTAGACTAGGAAAAAAGTTCAATTCAATTCAATGAAGATGCACTACAGTATAAGCAGGCAGAACCCAGCAATGAAAGAACGACAGAATAGAGAGAAAAAACGAAAAGCCAATTATCACCCTCCGGTCCCAGTATAGGCCGTTCCTATGTTCTGTTGTGCCCAAGTCTGTGTCCCAAATCCGCAAGTAGGCAGGAAAGCAAGCAATAATAGAGCCGGCTAAATTAGTTAAAGAATGAGTTAGTGGGTGAGAATACGCCTCGTTTCACATTTGTCAACTGTTACGAATTGCATTATACGAGACAAATAGGACGAGGGGTTTTGTTGAGCGTTCTTAGTCAAAAACAGAAGGAGAGGAAATTAAGGGAGGAAGAAAAAAGAGGAGAAGGGAAGGGAAGCGAGACACTATATAGAGAAGCAAACATGAGGAAATCACCGGAATGCAGGAATGCAGGAATGCAGGAATGCATTAGTGTGCCTACAGCAAGAGGAAACATACCGCAGTAGGAGTATTTAGGGAATACGAAGATCAATGAAACGGACAATGAGGGCAGCATCAGATCCATATCATAACAGCAACTCTGGGAACTCACGTCACATACAGTCACTCGCAAATCAAATAAGTTCCGCCTGGCACGCTGACTACTCGATGACACCAGACTGGGTGACTATCTGAAGACCCCCTTCCTGCTGTCAGATAAAGGATAGGCGTTAGTCCAAATTGGTGTAGAACCACTCGTCATAAACTAGAGGGGTTGGAGTTTTGCCGTCATTAAGGAACTTCTTTTTTCGCCGCTACTGACCCCAGTACTTTTTGTAGGTAGTCGTTAAGACGCCTGACGCTGTGATGCTAACGCACTCAATGGGCCGACAGTCCGTCTTCTCAATGGACGCACTTTTCCGATGAAGTTCTATTTATTTTTTCCTGAAAAAAAAGAGGAAAACTATCCCCTAGTACGGCAACGGCGCTCCAAGGAAAATCTAGGTACGTTACTTGCCAGCAAACCTGCACTCGTGGCCACCAACGGAGCTAGGTAACCCAAGGCTGAGGCCTATGTATAATTGCGCTAGCATGGATATTGTGCAGGACAGTTAAGATCTTGCGGCGGCTTTGCCCCTCGACCGAAAAAGAAATCGGTGGTCCAGCTCGTGTTGGAATAGCTCTGCGAGCACCAATAGGGTACAGTACTGTACAGTACAAATATCGTAGCAATTGCGCCAAATTCAAACTGTAGGTGAAAATTTTCGCTATTTTTGTTGAGTACCGGTAGGTCTCCCCCACTACAAGTCCTGCTGCCGCAAGAAAATTATTGGATGAGTAAACCTCACCCTTGAGATTGCATTGCTGGTACTGTACTAGTACTATACTGTACATAGACAGGGTAGCCGAACTCCCAAACACTGGTACGATCGTGCTGCACATCAGCCCTATGCTAGCGATCGGGTTACTTGGATCTACTCGTACAAGGAAGAATATTGTGATGTGTCCTCTTGGAATTTCAACCACAGTGCTCATGTCGCCGGATTGGAGCCGCACTCTTTTTTGTAGTCGAGTATCGTAAGAACTCGAATAGCAGACCATAGGCTAGGTAGTCCAAAATTTCCTCCTCCGGAAGAGGGGCGAAAAACGGCAAAAAAACCTGCTCTCCAGGAAAAAGAAAAAAAATAAAGAAAAAATAATAATACTAAACCTTACTAAGAGAGGCAACTTCAACGTCCTGGCACGTGGTCTGCTTTTCCGAGTTCCCCCGGTAGTCTACGAGTACTCCTAAGCTATTCTCACCCTACCGGTGGTAGGCACCCCCAAAAGCAGAACCCTACTCGAGTACCCAACTGAACCACACTCATGCATCACGAGTTAAGATCTTCGTCTCGGACATCAAACCACGTGACCCCGGCCAATTGAACTTTCGTAGATAAGCTCAGCAGCACAGCTCAGTTAGAATTCCAATATGACCGGAACCATAAAATGCTCCCTCCACCCCTTCCATTTCAATTGACCCCTCTTAAAATCCCCCCTTTCCATCTCTCTCTACAGGGACGAGCTACCCAAAGCCATTACCACTACCATTACTTGCCCCTTTGATAAGAACAAAAACAGCACCAAAATGCGATTCTTAGACCTCCCCAACGAAATAATCCTCCAAATCTCCGAGGAGCAATCTCCACCCGACCTCAGTTCCCTCATGCGCGCGAACCGCCGTTTAGCAATCCTCCTCGAACGCTCCTTGGTGAACACCATATTTCGCACCCGTTCGAATAGATATGGCCGAAGAGCCCTCTACCTGGCCGCTGAGCGTGGCGACAAATCCACCGTTCGGAGCCTGCTGAGCAAGGGGATTCTCGAAATCATCGAGCTCGTCGGTAACGGGGGGCTTCTGCATGATGCCATAGCGACGCAACCCGTGAGCGTGGTCAGTACCCTGCTGGCCTGCGGGGTTGATACAGAAGCAAGGAACATGAACTTCCGTACACCACTGCACATAGCGGCCGAGATCGGGCGCGAGGAGGTTGTGAAATTGTTAGTTGGGAAAGAAGGTGCTAACGTCAATGTTATCGACACGAAGAAGAAGACGCCACTATATCTAGCGGCGAAGAGATTACAAGCCAAGGTAGTTAAATTGCTACTAGAGGACGAGAACATCGACGTGAACGTCCTGGACTACGCCGGCAGGTCACCATTGCACATGTCATCGGGGGATCCGCGTTGGGTAGCAATCGCGAAGCTCCTAATGAGTAGTAGTGAAGTGGATATTAATTCCCGGAACGAGACCAACATCACACCTTTGCACGCAGCAGCTGTTTCGGGTAACGAGGCAGCCGTAATGATTCTACTTGAAGACAGTAGAATAGACGTCAACGTTAGGGACTATAACGGCCGAACAGCATTCTACCTCGCCATCAAGGAGGGCGATGAATCGGTCGCGAGAGTCTTGATGAACGACCACAGGGTCGACATAAATACCCGGACGAGCACCGGCTGGACACCCCTGCATGCCGCAGCATACACAGGCAAAGAAGACATCACTGGGCATCTCCTGAAGGACAACAGACTCGACCTATCTCTCACCAGCCACAACGGGAGTACACCACTCCATATAGCCATCCGCCGCCGCCGCACCAACGTAGCCCGCATCCTGCTGAACGACCCCCGCATCGACGTGAACCAGGCAAACCACGAAGGGGATACGGCGCTACACATTGCCGCGCGAGACTGGCAGGTAGCAAGTGCGCAATGCCTGCTGGACGACCCTAGGACCGACCCTAACCTTCTCAATTATTCCCCGTGGACCCCACTTCATGTGGCGGTGCTCGAGCTGCGGGAGGATGTGGTGAAGGTGTTGCTCGAGGATCGTAGAGTCGACGTCAACCCGCGTGGGTGGAATGCGGAGACGCCGCTGCACTTAGCTGTTGAGAAGAGATGTAATGGGATTGTCCGGTGCCTGCTAGAGCGACCGGATATTTTGGTCAACTTGAAGACGAATATGGGGAATACGGCGTATGAGTTGGCGACGATTCATGGGTGGGTGCCGGTTCTTGTGGAATTGGTAGCGAGGGGGGATACGACATTTTGAGTGACGGGCGAGGTATTGAAATGGTGTTTTTTATATAGCTGGAATTAGTGTAGATGTAGTAGTTCCAACCTAGAGATTCATTTAGTCCGCGATAGCCCGAGGGGAGTACTACCCGTAAAATCCAGTGGCCCGTATCACCTTGGAACCCCCAGTGGTCCAAGGTAATGAAAACCCGGGCTACTATTACCGGTGCATTTGTTAGCACCGGAAGATTATTTACAATTATCCGGCAATAATACCGTAAGAACTTAATCAGAAGATAACGGTGATATGATAGGACGTTAAAATTCCCCTTCTCGGCTACCCGCGGAGGGGGAAAAACACCGCAAATTCAGCTCTCGGCTAAGACACAAGCAAATGGAATATGCACAGCGGGTTACTGGGAGAGGCAACCCGCAACTAAATTACACATTTATCTTCCACGAGAATTGGAGTTCTACGGTAGCGGCTGTTATTGGCCTGGCGCCCAACCACGGTGCACTGCACGGCACAGTACTGCGTGTATGACATCGGCCCAAATTTTGCTGACGAGTGAAAATACAGCAATGTGATCCCCCTACATGAGTATATTGCTGCACTGCGAAAACCCCCGAGAAAAAAAATCAAGCTTGTCAAAAAAACCGCCTCACGGGATACCTCGAAATATGCTAAAGAGAACATAAGAGTCCCCATTGGATAACCCCTGGGCAATCGGGACCTCTAGACACCGCGTCTTTCTAAGAAAGCCAACAGGTTGACGCTACAGAATGGCTTAAGAGCATTTAGGACGCACAATTCCTTCTCTCTCAGGCCTTTCTTTCTTTCTTTTTCTTCTTGCAGAGATCTTCCTGAAACGTAAGATTCACAGTACATAGGGTTGCAAGCCCTCGTTTTCTCCCCCGTCAACGCGGGGCAATTGATCTACTATGATACAGGCTCAAACAAAAAAAATATTGAAGCATGCTCAAGGACTAAATACAACGGCCTTACCGAGTAGGACCGTCTTAAGGTTAATATTGCGTAATTTCCTTGTGCCTTGTCCCACATTTCCTTGTGCCTTGTCCCACAATTTCTTCCCACCATACTTCTGGTGCTCCAGTCTTCCATGTGACTCAGCGAGTGACATACCATGATTAAGCTTCCCCGTCTTACAGTGCCAGCCATTTTAGGTTACTTTTTAAAAAATTACTCGACGCTCTAATATCAAATTACTAAGTCGACTTCTTTCCTTTTTAGAAGATATTACACGACCTCGAAGCGTCACCCACAATTGCCAGAACTACCCCACTGGAGAGGAGTGCTTAGCTCTATATGAGGATTCTGAGCGGATACCGTACCGTTCTCATGTTATTCGTTATGATACTTGTGAGTCCCGTGAGCTTGGCTTTAACCCGATCATTAGCATTCCCTGAAGTGCCACATGGACCTACCCAAGTAAATTGGAATACTTGAGCGGGAATGGTACTCCCCCGCCACAATTCTTCATGAACTCCGAACCCCTAACTTTCCTTTTTTTCTAATGCACTGTGCAAAGTAGAGATGATGGGGCTTCACACACTCTCTAATAATACCTCTCTCGAGATAGCAAGAGAACTATACAACTCGCCATGCATGAACTCCTTTCTCAGAAAAACCCGGCGCCCCTGCAATTCTCCTATCCACCTCCAGTAACTTACTCGTTAGCGGTTCAGAGGGCTATTACGGCTCGCGCGCATCTACGGCGATTATCGTAAGAGAGGGCTGTACTCGAGTAATAATAGTGGGGATGCGCTTGGTGAAGGGATAGTGATCTACTATTAATATTGGGGGGATGGCAGGTTAAATCAGCGCTCGATTAATTCTTGAGAACTAGAGATTGCACTTTTGCCCTCTAGCCAAAGCCCCATGACAGCGGTAACTGGTGTTTTTCGAACGATCTCGGCCACTGTATTGTAGGCTAACTAGACTTTTCGATGACACTTCAGAAACCGCTGTCTTTATTGAAAAACTAGATCTTTATTGCAAGCAAAGCAGAGTAAAGGAAATACAAGTATTTAACATCTACTTTCTTACACTCAAACTAGTATAACATGCCGCGACAGCTGGTTGTCGAATGATTTAATAGTTAATACTAATCAAACATAAATCATAACCCCTTTCCAATCCAGCCCATCGCAAAATCGAAAAAGCAAAACCCCTCAAAAGCACCACCCAATCTAAACACATCCTCTCCCCATCGCATTAGCCAAACATACTTACAACTTTGCACTCCCCTTCCTCCTGCGGTAATGTCCCGTAATCTCCAAACACTCCTCCATAAACTCTCTCTCCTTCCCACTTTCCCCCTCGCGAACGGTCCTCCACATTCCCTCGTACACCCTCCCATCCTCCCGTCCAAGTACGCTCCCTGCCATCTCGAACTTGGTGAACGCGAATACGTCCGTCAACGCAACCGCGCTACCAACATCCATCTTGACCAAAACTGCTTCGTCCAATGCTCTCCTGAGCAGTCTTGCCTGCGTAGCATCAACAAACCCGCTCTCGAAGAGCTCCGGCAAGCCGGCAACGAGCGTGCTTAGACAGAAGATGTCGCAGAGTAGGCGCAGGGCATAGGCGCAATCGTCAGGCAGGAGGTTGGAAGAGCTGGCGCGGGCCACACATTTGCGGAAGGTGGTCGTTACGAAGACATCCGCGTGTGCGGAGGCAATTCGGTGCGTAGTATGCGTGTGCTCGGACCAGTTTTGAGGGGCAGAGGTTGAAAGGGAAGTAGAGAGCTCGAGAACCAGGTAGGCAGCGCGGTGCTCTAGTGCCGAGAGTTGATGGGCTGGGGAGTACCAATCGCCGGATGTCTTTACGCTTGAGCGTTGGGTGTAGAATTGGGCTGGGGCTAGGAGGGTGTTTAGGAGGTAGGAGCTACTTGGGGGGAGATGGTGCTCTGTTGATATTGATGATGGGGACGAGCGGGAGGAGGCTGAAGAGCGGGAGGAAGTGGAGGAGCCGGAGGAGCCAGAGGAGGAGGAGCGGGAGGCGGTGAGAGAGGTGGGAGTCGAAGAGGAAGAGCGCAAGGCGGAGACATGTTTGAGGAGGGAGCGGGTGGTTTGCTGGGATATTACATAGTTGTCGCCTTTTTGTTTCACGTTAGGATGTGGAAAGGAGTGAGGGGCTGTGATGCGAGGGTGTCTGAGACAAACCTTCGTACGTTTGGGAAGCAGTAGCGTTTGCGAACAGTGGGCCGATACCACTCATGTGAGAGTATCCGTGACCACCCATACATTTCCTTGCTTCCTCTAGCCCCTTCGCACAGTCTGTTGAGCTTTTGACCTTCAAAGCAGTAGACAAACTATGCATCTCTGCTAACGACTCCATGTTTCCCCGTTGAACAATCTCCTCCACCATCTTCTGATACATCGCCCAGAGTTCCCTCCCGGCGATAATATACGCATAGCTTGTCGCTAGCAGTGGGTATAACCTATGCTTAACACTAGCATAAGTAATAACCGGCTGCTCCGGTCCATCAGGAGTCGCTGCGAACTGTCGTCTGTGAATGCAATACCTTAGAGAAATTGTCACAGCTCTCGCTAAAGACCACCCCAGGTTCACTGGGATGCCAGCCCGCAGCGCGACCATGTTCCCGTAGGAAAGCTTGTCGTGTGCCGGCCGTACGTACTCCCCCGTGAGCGTGACTTGCGCATGCCGCATAAGCATGTTCTCCCGAGGAATCCGGACTTCCCGGAATCGCACATAACCGTTATCCACTGTGCCAAACCCTCCATACGCCTTCGGCCCAATACCCCCGATCGTGATTCCCGGCAATGGCTCATGCGTCTCCAGAGAGCGAACAGGGACAATGAACAAATGTGGACCATAAGGTTTGTACTCCAGCGGGTTCCCGGGTAACGGTAGGTGCAGCACCGCCTGCACAATTGTATGATTCGCCATGACCCCTGACCCTCCAATCCACCACTTTGTACTCTCCAGCCTCGGCGAAGAAATCACGAATTCTCCGGAGGTGACATCGAACCTCGCGGCTGTTTCTAACTCCTGCACGTTACTCCCGTGCGCTAGCTCCGTCTGCGCGTAGCAGCCAATGACCTCGTAGCGTTTGCATTTTGGTAGCCAATGGGCTTGTTGCTCTCGAGTCCCTTGACTTGCGATGGCCGGGACGAAAGCTATGTCGTGGAAACTCGTCGGGAGAGACTCGTCCTGTAAACGACAAGCGAGGGTGAATTCGAGATCAGACCATCCGTGCGCGTCGCGGAGCTCCAGCAACCGTTTGAAGATGCGCAACGAGAGGTGGAGGAGTTGGCGGTGGTTGAGGTGTGGCCGTAGGGACTTGTCGAATATCCGGTCGCTGGCGAGGATGCTGGCTATGCGGATTCGAGTCTCGCGGTATCCCGAGTCAAATAGGAGGTTGCCGATTTTGTATGGGTCGATGGTAGTGTCGGTGCGTATGGCGTCGAGTGGAGTCGGCATCTTGCTTGGTCGGAGCTGCTTGAGTTGTTTCCTGTTTGGCTGCGAGGTTTGGCTGGAGCTCAATTGGGATTGAGGGAATGGATAAGTTGTTTATTGGTGATTTGGGGTGTGCGTTGAGCCAGATGATTGGTGTGCGGTGCCGAGGCTTGAGGTTCAAGCTACCGGTCCCCGGATGGCAACCGCGTGGTACTGCCGGTAGAAGAGTATCATACCAGTACAATGCCAGCGACAGTCCACCAGCAAAAGTAGGTTGTATATAAACCGTCCCAGGGAGATAAATTAACCACCAGAAGATAGATTGTGTCGTAAAAACTAAAATAATTGAACCTCACGATAAGAATTCCCCTCCATGGACAAACAGGGGATCGCGGAAAAAGCTGGCTTCGAGTCCTCCGCCGTGACAGACAAAAGAAAAATGCAAGGAACCCCACAAAGGCAGAGTCCTCCAACCTCCTAGCTAAGGTCTGATTACCGTACTCTAGTTCGAAAGCTACGGCATATTCTTAGGAGACAGCTACCGGTATCATGCATAAACTAATATGCATTTGCTTGAACAACCTAAGGATACTAAAAACGATACTGAACCGACCAGTTAGATCCCTACCTAAAACCACTCAGACTGCTTGTCCAAAAATTAGCGAATAAAACTCATAGGTGCACCTTTTACACAGAATTCTATACGAAAAAGGATGGGTTTTAAGGATAGATTAATATATAAAGCATGCATAATGTACTGCGCTTAACTTAGTAGACTACCTAACTATCCAAACCAATCCCCGGTATCGTTAGCGCAGATGTGATGAAAGCCCAGTATGTACCTAGGGTTATGCTAGAAAACTCAAGAGTGTATGATATACCGGTACATGGTAGCTGCGAGACTCTTCAATAGTTTGTGGCCATAGACGTTGGCTTCCCAACCTAGGACATCTATTGCAGCTCGGGCCCTCTCTCATCCCCAGAACTTAAACAAATTTAATGTATCATAAAAAGATATAAGCTGTGCGCTAACAGTCGTTCCAGGGACTAGGGCAGCACCTGCAATTCTGGTTCTCTCTCATGCTTCTACCCCAGAGAGCTAGAGTCAGGATTGGGATTCTTTATAGCCGGAGAAGAATTCAAGATAAAGAAGCTGTGGGAAACCTACTGCATCGGTGTCACACGCCTGAAATCCTCGCCGGTATGAGCCCATCATCACCAGCCAACACCGATTCCTGGGCAAATGTTATAATATCATAAATCAATCACCACCCACTACCTACCTTCTTGCCCCGGAAGGCCTAATACTCACCGGTATCATAGCCTATGTGTTATAAACCCTACTTCCCTCGGCCCCATACTCCTTCGACCGCAATCATGCTTTAACACACCTTAACTCCACAACAACACCCATCTCCACAAACACCCTCATATCCCCAATCCCAAACGAAACACTCTCCTCAACCAGCCTCCTATATAGCATAAAACTTCTCAACAGTAAGGTGCTCCTTTAGTACACTTGGTAACCTCTCCGCAAAATCCCCCCTGATAGTGGGCAGGCACTGGTACATGGGGTATGTTTGCCAATGTGAATATGCTAATCACAAAAACTGGATAATAGCACGCCATAGTCTCCGTCGGTGTTGGACACATACGGGACATGTGGCGGTGGATGTGAAGAGGTGGAAGGTGAATGTGAAGAGGTAATTGAGGTTATACTGCCGTTTTGTACGACTACTGAACATGGTCCGGAGAGATCGTTGCCTGCTTAGTGGATGCCGTGGATTGCAAGGAGGGGTAGTCCTTTTTTTTCCCCACCGTCCTCTGCAACAGTCTAATTTCTGGGCTGACCGTAGTGGTAGTAGGGTGGGAATATTTACTGCACAATTCGGACCCCCGGGGTTGCCGTTGACAATAAAGTATTATGGTGAAGTCGACGTCATTTTCGGTATCCCGGGCCACTGTGAATTTAACAGTGAGGAGGGCGCTTATTGGTGGGGTATGGGCACAGCACCATGCCACAAGTGCGGTCTGGTGCAGCAAGGCAGGTCCAACTGGGCCCAATGATCAATTAGCGGAAGCAGGGGCTCCCGATGGTGTACCGGTAACGGATGGACCAAATGATGGCTTAAAGAGAGGTACCGATACTATTCGCAGGAGACAAGGAGTAGCTGAAATAGGGTCGTGGATTTGTGAGAGCTCAGATACCCACAGATTTTTTGCTCTATATTTTTGGAACCCCCATTTTTGGGTGCCAATTGCCTGTTACGAGTGCCGCAAAGCGATGGTGCCAGTACTTTCATGGATAAACCATTATCTAGGATTATTCTTGTCGTTTGTCCATTTGTTTTTTGTCTGGAGGGGTAATGGGAGACCAAATGTTAATATGATGGACCAGTGGAGTAGACTTCCTTGGTAATTTGAGAAACCAGCGTTGCTCTGCTACTAACTTTGATCTCCAGTACGGCTAATTGACGATGTGGGCTGAAGCGGAATTACATACTCTATGTGAGGCCTTGCCATTCATAGGTATCTTAATCTCCCAATCGCCGGTGTAGGAAATTGTGATGGGTAGCTACAGTCCCGGCTAGCAGCAAAGGACTTGTGCCTACCACCGTACTATACTAGAAACGGGCAACACAAGTGGCTCGTGACACGGCAATGCTACCTTTTACCATCCTATCAATGCATGTTTCTCTTACTTTTATGGTCCTCCCTTGACTTGAAGGTTGAAAGCTCTCCTCTCTAAACTCTAGAGTGGGAGATATTTCCTATTACAATAACATACAACTCCTCGTTTCGTCAGTATTCTTGATAGCAATTCTAGGACGGAACACTCTTACTGTATGGTAACTCGCAGGTGCGATTGCGGCCCTTCATATAATCTATCTACTCGTCGGGATCGGTGAACGTTTTTATAACGTGACACTCATTTACCGGTACCCATAGTCGTACCACTACCGCATTGCCACCATCATCAATAAGCACAACCTTCGCCCGCAAAACTGCTGGCTCCCTCCCGATGTTCTGAAATAACCAAATCATAGCCAAATTACACCTCAAGCAGCACCCTCCAAACACACCCACTAATTAGCTCCCCCGCCTATCTGCTCCCCCCCCCCCCCCCCAGCCTCCTACCTTAGCTAACAGTCGAACAGACATCTGACCAGACAAAAGCATCATAATAATCATTCTTGCGCTCGTCGAAACTGGCTACTAGCCGTTCAGGTCAGACATGCTACTACCGAGCCTCCCTATATCGTGAAAGCAGACACCCTATCTATTCTGATACTTCAGCCCCCCTGTGACCGCCGGTTGCTTGCGGTTTCTCGTAGGGGGTACCGGGGGTTGATACGGTAGTCTGGAGTGGTCGATCTAAGGTGCCTAGCGGGACCATTTAGCGACCATGATTGGGGGTGTAGTTGCGGGATATCTACCGGTACCAGTTTTTTGACTATTGTAGTGAGTTTAAGCTTTGTCGTGGTTGGTGGTTGGGTCGCTGTATTCAAATATCGTACTAGTGCTTAACATCTATATGAGGGCTGGTACCAAATCACCGGCAGACGTTGCTCAGACGGTAGCCTATGTGGGAGGCTTAAGACTAGACAGTGACCCCTCATATGTTTAGCGCCACTCGAGTACTCGGGTATGGATGGCGTTGTTGGCACTTGAAGTGCCTTGTGCCATGCCAATGTGCCCCGGCAGGGCACTACGAAATGCCAGAGTGTGGTGACATTAGCTGATAGCACTGGTTTGCCTGGTACAATTCAATTATTGCAGGCTGGTTTCTGTTATTGAGGAAGCAAATATTCATGTTCTTCAGCACAGTGAGAACTCAGAAGGATGGGAAATGGGGATATTCAATATGAATTAGGCTTGTAGAGAGTTTCTTCATTTTATTTGTACATGTACTGCCTGGGCACTACATAGTGCCGGGCCAGGCACAAACTCTGTCGACTTAGTGCCAACAACGCTAGGTATGGAGGTAAATAACGAGAAGGATAGAGGTTCAAGGTGCAAGGCTTCTCACCTTCCTGGAATTATTCCTGCCAAATTAAATGATTTTTTACCTGTGACGGTAATCAGCGGCCTGACACAAAACCCCTGCCCTTCTCATCATTTACGTCCATACCCGAGCACAGTAACGTGCAATAAAAGCATTACATTAGAGTTGGAGCATCATATTATTATCGTGGTTTTTAGCGTTTCTGTTCCGATCTAGCGGGGGACAAAATAGGCTGATATTTTAGCAAGCCCCAATAACTTAAAAAATGACAACGTATTTTTGTACAAGTACCGATATCGGGAACAGTGGGTTTACAGGATCAGTAGAGCCCCGGATTTCTGCCCTCAAACCCCGCGCCCACCCGCTTTCCGGATAGACCTAGGTGTAGTTTCCGTACAGGGGCTAACACTTTGCAAAGCAACTCCTGCTTGCACCGAGTACTGTATGGTCATTTTACGAAGTCCGCATAATAGGCCGTATTACGAAGCAAGGAGCCGTTTATAGTGAATCTCACCCAGCAACTGCTCAAGCACCTTACGCTGCCCAAAGGATGGCCGAGTGGGCGCTGGCATCCCAGTGTATCACGGGTAGGGGTCGACGAAAAATATGGCACAACGGCTCCCGTACCGTACGGTACGGTAAGAACTCATGTTTCGCTATCCCTAGGAGGTCGTTATTCTCCGGATTTAGTGACAAAAGCTCTTGGGGAAGGTTTAGTGCTTTCCTAGCGGGGTATGGCTTGGGTCCTTTGGACGTGTTTCGCAGTTCCGCTAACCCGTCAAACTAAACCTATCGTGGGCTGATTCGATAGTGAATTGCAAGAGTCTTACGGGTACCGCCATGTCCGAGGACCGGGTGCTTGCCGTCAAAACTGCCCCGGACTACCCGAAAGAACTCGAGGCTTCTTTTTTGACTTCATGATCCGCTCGAGATATAGGTCACGGCATGTGCGCAGTACTAGTACCACAGCTAGTCGAGAGGTGAGGGCAGGACTACGGGTTGTCAGTATTCAGGAGCAGAGACGGATCATCCATCCGAGTAATTACTACCGTCATCAGTACGCAAAAGGGTGAGAGAGAGCGTGCCGTACTCCTACACCCAGACTTGGCGATAGGGGTGGAATCGTTTGGAGATCGGCTCCCCAAAATAACTTGATCAAATGTCTGGTACGGTACTGTAAGTTATAGTACCTACCGGTATCTCTTGATGGTCTGGTGATACTGCAAGGGTGTCTGATCTAATAGTTTCCAGCCTTCTCCGCTGCTAGACCACCCTGCCAGGGGAACGAATCTTCGATTTTCCTTCCATTTCCGGCTGCCAAAGCCTAAATTCATCGGAATTCTACAGGAACCCTAACATTGAGAATCTTGGCACTAACGGAGGGGATATCCCTCTGGGGAAGGTAACAGTGTTGTCACAGGCACAGTACCATACAGCACAAAAACTACAGTACAGAACGACTCAACCCCCCAGCTTCCTCGCGAATTTTAAGGTATCTGCACTACGAGGAGAAGGAGGGGCATTCAATATTCCTTACTTCTCAACCTCATCAGGCCTTGAATACACTCCCTCCAAATGATGGGACGAGCAAAGCACCGATATAGTTTAAGTAAACGAGGGGGGGCCATTCTTGAGATGGGTGAGTACTCTCTGGCTCGGAGATCTCTGGGCCGCATTCCCACATGATAAACAATTGGAGAATAAAAAATATATTTGCAGAGACCGCGACTCCCTCATGCAAAGAAAAACAACAGAAGGGCTAGACGCAGGAACAACGGGTGATCACTCCCGGTATATGAAGGGCGTGGTCCACGGCATCCTGGTTTGGCATATCAAGTTTTTCATATAATTTTCTTGATCGTTCAATTAGCACACACTACCACTGATATCGATACACCCGTACACCCTGCTGTGCAACGTCCCACTGGGGAGCCACATGGCGGCGGCACCTAGATCAGCGAGGAAAGTTGTTCCCTACAAAGAGGGTATCCAATATAGGCTTTGATATTGCGTGAATGCCCTACTATGAAGCGAAATCGCTCGGATGGCACAGCGAGACTTATAAAAAGGGCAGGGCCCGCAACCCTCGCCAGTGTTCCCTGTTCCCCACCGACTTTCCTATCCATCCTCTCCCCAGAGTTGCTGTCGTCCCCTCAATTGCTCACGATGAAGCTGTCCACCGGTATTTTCCTCATTTCCTCACTCGCTGGTGCAGTTGTGGCCGCTCCTCAAGCGCAGGATCCCTATAATAGTAGCCTTGTGGAGTCGAACAAATTGAGGCGTGTTCTGCATAGGAAAGTGTTGTATGAGCACGCGGAGAAGTATCAGAGTTTTGCGGACTCCACGCCCCAGCGGAATCGTGTTGCCGGTTCCATTGGCCATAACTTGACTGTGGATTATCTTTACGACACTCTTGTGGCAACTGGGTACTATAATGTTGAGAAGCAACCCTTCACTTATGTCTTTTCTGCTGGGAATACTTCGTTCTCCGCCCTCTCTACGGAATATCCCTCGGAATACATGACCTACTCGCCGTCAACCGGAGGATCTACTATAACGGCCCAGTTGGTTAAGGTAGCCAATCTTGGGTGTAACCAGGTATGTCGAAGGGTTTCTTCTTGTGATAATTCTCGCACTAACCATCAAAAATAGAGTGACTACCCCGCTGAACTTACGGGGAATATCGCACTGATCTCTCGTGGAGACTGCCAATTCGGTTTGAAGGTTTCCCGTGCAGGTGCTGCTGGAGCTGTCGGAGCCATCATCTATAATAATTTACCCAATCTGATTGGCGGTCCTACTCTCAGTAACCTCACCCGCCCTGAAGGCCCCTATGTTCCCGCTGCAGCTATCTCTGGGACTAACGGAACTGCCTTGCTCGCTGCTATTAAGGCGGGACCGGTTCAAGGCAGTTTGCTTGTCAACTCTACTACTGAAATCAGATACACCAACAATGTTCTCGCGACTACCAAGGGAGGAGATCAGAACAACATTGTGATGTCTGGGGGCCACACGGATTCTGTTCTTGCTGGCCCTGGTATCAATGACAACGGTTCCGGGTCTCTCGCAAATCTCGAGGTTGCACTGCAATTGACCAAGTGGTCGGTCAAGAACGCCGTTCGCTTCGGCTTTTGGTCTGCTGAGGAATTCGGGTACGTTCAAATTCCTTGGGTGCTGCAAATACACCTCCAAGCTAACGGGAACTCCTAGCCTTCTTGGATCTCGTTACTACATGGAGACCCTCCCTGAAGCCGAACGTGCCAAGGTTGCCCTATACCTCAACCTAGATATGATTGCATCCCCCAACTTCGGATACTTCGTTTACGACGGCGATGGGTCTACCTTTAACATTACCGGCCCCCCAGGATCAGGCGCCATTGAGCAGCTTCTTAAGGACTACTTTGAGGAGGTCGGACTACCAACCCGTCCCAGCAATTCCGACGGCCGCTCAGACTACGCCCCATTCATGGAAGTCGGGATTCCCATTGGTGCTGTCTTCACAGGAGCAGAGGGGATTAAGACTGCTGAGCAGGCAGCGCTCTGGGGCGGACAAGCTGATGTTGCCTGTAAGTCAACGTAAAACACGACAGTTAGCTGCTACCGAACTAACCAGCTTAATATACAGTCGACAGCCAGTACCACAAAGCCGGTGACGACATCAATAACTTGAATCTGGAGGCTTGGATCCAGAACACTAAAGCTGCTGCCCATGTGATTGCGACATACGCTAGGTCTACAGAAACCATTCCCAAGCGTAGCCTTTCTAAACGTGCTAAACGCGACAACAAACACGCTATCTCCGGCGCTTGCGGAAGTAAGCCTCTTCTTGTTTCTTAGGGGGAAAAAAACCGTCTTGATGATCGGGAATGGGAGAGAATGGGAGAGAATGAACGGATGACCGGTGCACGCGGCGAGGGAAGGAGGGGGGGGGGGTAAGGTTTATGTATATAGAAAGAAAGGATAATAGAAGATTTGATGCTGATGACGGTAACGGAGAGGTGTGCTTCCGGTAGTGGCAATTTTTTTTTTCCGTGGCCATCAAGGTGTCCAGGCACTTTTCGGCAGCCATGGAAAAATACACTATTATCTTGCGGAAATGCGCCGGTAGACCTCCAAACTTTGAGATAGTCTACCCATCGGCCATCTATTCAGGCACATAGCTCATGCTTAGATTGGCTGTACGGTATCGTACCCTACAGTGCGACAGAGAATCTTTTAGTGTCGCACCATATAATAGTTGGTGATAACTAAAGATGGGCATATAATAGCACCGATAGATCACTATCGTAGTACATTCAGGTCGCGGAAGGGGCAAGTCTGCTTTTAGAACCTGGGAATATTATGGTAGCACATCACATGAGTCTAGTACAGTACTCGAGGATGGTATGATACCGGTACGGTACCGTATCGCCCCTGCCAACCAAAATCTCTTCTTGCGACCCAATTTGGCCAGCATTTAGAAATCGCGGGTGGTTCCTGACAGCCACCTGCGATGTGGCTTCGGCTGTGGCTTTTGGGCTCATTGAAGTAAGAGGGCCGGAGAAACTTAGCACCGGTAAGATAATTGTGGTTATTTGGGGGGTTCGGAAGGAGAATATCTATGGAACAGCAAAGGAGGCGGATAATTCAAGAAGTCGGAGTTTTCCAAGGGCCCTTGTTTAAGTGGACAGACAGTAGATTCTAGTGATCCGGTCTCATAGTGTGTAAAGATAAGTTAACTCGTTTGGCCTTGTGCTCGCTGTACTCGAGCAGTGCTACTGGTATACTCAAGCATAACAAGGAAGAGATACTGGTAGTGAACTCGTTTAAACGAAGTCACGTGACAACATCGGGTCCATTTTTTTCTGTGGCAAATTTAACTGAGAGTGTTCGAAACTGACCCCTGATCTCCATTGCGGGGATAGCGCAAGGTACTCGACCGCGGTGGAATGCAACCGGTTTTATTGTCTGTTTATGCAAGGGGTTGCGCTGGTATTTAAGTATCATACATGGGGGGAATTCCACCATCTTAGAGGATCTCAGCATTCGAGTGGATACCAAATCGTAAGTGGGCTACCGGTATCATACTGGCATTGTAAACTTTCTGGCTGGGGAATGGTGAGTTGGAGGTTTTTCAGTTTTTCAATTTTGATTTTATTGATGAGAGGGTTCCTGGTTTGGGAGGGTTTGGTGTTGACCGGGGTGCTCCTAATTTTATTCACCTCTCCCTTTCACCTTCAAGACACTTCTTCAATCGGGCCACTGACGAAGGGGATTGAAAACAATATTCCTCTGCGCACAATCTATTGGTTGGTCGATATTCATTCATTAATTTTGTACTTTTGTTTCTCAGAATCTCCCTTTCTTTTTTTTTCTTTTTGTTTTTCGCCGGTCACATACGGTTTTGCCCTGTCTGTGTTGTCCTCGCCTGTTTGCTGACTTCCCGCACTTGTTCCTGTGTTGCGACCGTCATTTTCTTCGCTCCTTGCCATCGACACACTCGACTCACTTCTCCAACAACAAACCTTCCCCCACTCCTCCACCACAACCCACCATCGTTAAGTGCTTGACAGTGTCACCATATACTTGCACCATACCGAGGGTTCTACAACTTTTTAGCAACATATTTTTACGGTCGTTCGGGAGCACATCATGGGCACTGTGGGCGACCGTAATCGTCTTCCAACCCTGTTCGAGGTTCTTAGCAGGAGAACTTTACCACCCGTGGATTTGTTCTCGTTTTATATTTACATGAGAGATCAGCAGCGCTCTGTGGATTATCTAGATTTCTGGTGCGTCGCTTGGAAGAAGGAAGTTTTCGTTCTGCCCCCTTGGAGAGGAGGAGCGGTGTTTATGTTCAGCTTTTGATTGAGGCTGTGGCTTGGGTTTCGAGCTGACATGTTTGTTTTCCTAGGCTCGACGTCGCCCAGCACATCTCGCTCTGCCGACACTATGTTCGTGAACTCCGCCGAAGTGTCCTGGTCTCTACGCCCGATCTGGACAAAGGCAGCAAGAGGTCCTCAGGAGCTCCGGAAGATCTCTTGGGTGATGAGAATTATGAGCAGAAAAGTGATGACCAGCGGCTTTCCGCTTTCCTCCGTTCTGAAGGCACCTCAGAGTCTCCTGCCCGCCGCTCCATGGGTGACACGCTGGAAACTCCAGGAACAGGTCGTCCATCGTTCATGTCCTCCTCCGCGCTTGATCCCAATACAGACTCGACCTCTCCTGGCCACACAGTTACAAGGAATGATCTTCGCGCCTCTGCTGAAAAGATCCTGTACACTTTCCTCTTGCGGGGCGCCGAGCGCGAGATTGTTCTACCAGAAGCCATTCTACAGTCTATTGCCAATGCGATCGAAGTGGAGGCACGCGACGATCCAGCTATTTTTGATGAAGCGAAAGACTACGTTTTCCAGGCGATGGAGAGGGACGCCTTCCCAGGATTTCTGACAGCAAAGGCCCTAGGGAATCTCGTACCCCCCAGCGCTACCATCCGTCTGATCGTGGGCCTCCTAGCTATGTTTGGTGGCTTCTGGGCAGCTTTCGTACTCATCTTCTTGGACATCAAACCAAAGATTATCAGATTATGGGTTAGTCATATATTCCACCAATCTAAGCCCGCATGCCACTACCACGGACTAACAAATTAATCAATCACAGCTCATCCTCCCTTTTTCGGTCGGCGTCTATTGCCTCATGGCCCACCAATACAAACTAGATCCCATTATGGGCCTGATAGGCATTAGCGAGTACACCCTCATGTCTTTCACACGCATTAAGGAGCCTTACGTCCGTCGCTTACTCGGCAAGCGCTCTCTGTGGATCCTTATGCTTACTATCGTCATGGTCGCAGCGCTGATGTGCTTGTATGTGTTTGTTCCGGGGAAGAGGTTATGATCGATTGATTAGTTTAGTCCATATCAGAATTCTGTGTCTGCGTGTTGGTTGGTTAGAAGGGGGCACTTTTTCGTGAACGATTTGGTTTTTTTTCCCTTTCTTTTTCATTTTTCTCCTTCCGTGATATCAAACTAAAGTCTTTTCTTCTTTTGGGGGGAGGGATTGTATTGTAATAATCTTTTTCTTCTTCATTTTCTTTTCGTGAGGGTTTGATCTACTGTTAATATCCGGTTTGCTTGCGGACCGCGGATCGATGGATAGCTAGCTAAGGGCAAGGGGAGTCTGATAGAGGGGAGTCTACGTAGGGTTAATTGAGGCCCATTTTTGCCTCTGTGTATGTCATGTGAGTTTTGTGCCATCGCACCGGTCTCGCCTACTGTAAGTTGATGAGAACCGCACGTTGCTTGCTATGAACAATTCTAAGGAAGAATACAAACTATGGTTGACTGAAAAGGTTGTAGCTAAGTATCATACTGGTATGATACAGTACGAGTCTTCTAGCCCTAGTCGCTTCAGCGCTGCCCTCCTGCTCGCTTTGCCGGGTGCTCGCAACGTAGGGAAAGATTGTACTCGAGTAATAGCTACGCCGTGATGGTATAGGAGTCGTGTGGTGTGCGCTATAAATTTATGCAGGTATGCACCAGGCCAACTGCCGTAGTAGTAAGTATAATACTCAGTATTCCTCGCTTTCACCCAGTATTTCCAGCAGAAGTGAGTGTAAAAATACTCTATGCTATGTTTGCCACCTTCAGAAGTATCATGGTATTTTTTTTCCTCAGTACTTCTCTCCCAATAGCATTTCCTGTGGAGAAGATTAGTAGCAGGGCACGATACGATATAACCACAGCAGCTTGCAGATAGATTTTTTTCTCTCCAAGGCGGGAAGGGAGCAGATTGGAAGGGGCTCTTCCTTCGCTACAAAGCACATGATTAACCTCTCCTTCCCATTTGGAAGTTTTTACTTTTTTACTAGAGGGTCGAATTTGGGATGATGATGGGGGCTTTTACTTTTGCGGTCCCGAATGATTTGGGAATTCTTATCGTTCAAGGTATGATATTAGACTTTGTGAATCTTCATTAGCCACAGTTTCTTGTGACATAATCGATTCCGATGCCATGGGGACGGCCCAGCGAACACTGATTTAAGTTTGGAAGTCAGCCTGCTAGTGGTGGCCTAAGATGTCTGGTGGGTGCTTAGAGATAATTTGACTTTGGGTCAAAGTATCATAGTAGTTGGAGGCCTAAGATAGGAACTAGGATATTGTTGCGTGGACAAAATTAACCGATCAACCAACGCTCATAATGTTCTGTGATGTTGTCAACCTCCTTTGCTACAACCGCCCCAACCCAAACAATAAAAATGAGTAAAAAATAATTTAAATACATGGCAGCACTCAGTACTTGTATGCCATCCATCAGCCTTAATAAAAAAAGAGAAAGTATTATGAAGTGCCTGTTGAGCGGTAATGATTTTTGTGGGGGGCCGGAAGCGATGTGTTGCCACTGCTCACCTGCGTGATTGGTTAATTTTGTCCACGCACAATACAAGCATCAGGCAAGACGTTTTAGCACAAGGCGTGAATTTTTTGCAGAGGAAAACATAGCAACATGCCACCACCGTTTCTTCCTTTTCTTCAATACTCGTCCCAGGGAAGAAGTATTCGAAAATACGAGTTTTGAGTTTATATGGGTGCTCAGACAATCGCAGGGGTTTTCACATATACTTTTTTAATCCCTACTTCTGGGTAATTCTTGGCTGGGACGAGTACTGTGCCGGTAGGCTTTATTTGTAGCTAGCTATGGGGATAACCACACAAACCCATGGCATATGCGCCCCGACGACAATATGTCCTCCAGGTAAGCTAACGGGAAATCTGCCCCAGCTATCCCGGAGTCATTCTGGCCTGTGGCCAACCTTAGGCCTCTTAGTGGAGAACCACAACCATTATGATATAGTACCCGTCAACACATCCGGCAGTGGCCCATCCAGGTATCGTATGCCATCAGCTCAGGGTCGGCAAAGGCAGCACCAGGACAGACACACCCCCCATAGGCAGGGAAAGCTAACTAGATAGACTACAGGGCAATCTCAACCAAGATTAACCCGCGCTTAAGATCGGAAAAAAAAGAAAGAAAAAGCCAGACCCTACCAACTCCAACGTCCCGGCATGAGGAACAATTGTTCGAGTTCTTACGGTACAAGCATCTACAAGAGAAAATTAGTGAACAGTTGATTTACCCGAACCTGTAAGGTGCTGAGGGGGTTAGAAATTGGGCTATAGGGTTTACATTTAAATTTTCTTCTCTTTAATGGGTAGGGAGTGGCTGGTTACCGCAGTTAGCTAGTTACATGGTATGATTTTGTGGTGTTCGTGGTTCCTGGAGGGGTGTGATTCGCAATCACTAGGGGAGATCGTGGGCTCAGAAATGGCGGAGGTGAGGGAAGGAAGGAAAAACTACGGATGAGAGCGAGGGCTCGCCTATGTATCTACACCTCGTTCTTTATTTTTTTCTCACTTAGCGGTTTTTTCCTTTGGTATTTCTCTCCGCGATCGTCATCGACATCAGTTTACTACCTCCTATAGTGCGAGCCACGATTCAGATTGCCCACTTAGGTTCTGTTTAAGCATTCCTGCCGGTTGATCATTTCTCTTTTTACACTCCGTTCACTTCCCTACGCGGAAGACCCCCATCCAGGTAAACCTGGCTCCGGGACCGAAATCATCGTTTCAGTACTTCTTGCCTAGTACAGGGGCATCTCCCCAGGCGCTTAGATATGGTTTCCGTCTATTTTGGTCCCAGGCGTCTGATTTCCGGCTTTCTATCTCTATTTTTCCGGAGGCTTTGCCCCCTGGGGCGAGGCATTCGGCAACTATGCCTGGCGCAAGAGGAGTCCATCGCAGTTCAACCGACAAGGCAGAGTTTCGGCCTCCTCTATTTAAACGGTTTCGCGGTAGTTGGATACCGTGTGCTATGTAGTCTAGAATTCCCATCTCTAGAAAGGGGGCAAAAAACACAGAAAAAACACAGCCCCTTTCCACCCTTTGAGACAGAAAAAAGCAGTTTTTTTTCCACCTTACTGAGAGAGGAAAGTTCAACGACATAACACACGGTCCAATTATTCAAGTTCTTGCGGTACATCGCTTGGGCCAGTCTGATACTTGAGCATAGAAGGATGAGCTTCCCGCCAGTTGCCGAGGCAGGTTCTGCCCTTGTACCCGGGTATGATACCATTAGCAGAACCCGACTATCTTAGTGGCTAGACCCTGCTCTTTGGAACAATGAAAATCGAGCGACAATTGAACAGAAATGACTAGCAAATATTCGAGAGGAAGCCTAGATGAGAGGTAGAGCGGAAAATAGTGAACGACAGAAATAATATGGGAATTGAACGAAATTTCTCAATACTGAATAAACGGTTTTATCCCAACTACTGACTCGCTATTCGCGCTGTGGCATTGTGGTAACCTGTCATGGTAAAATGCACTGCCTAAACAGCCCCAATACTACTGCCCAACAGCACGATATATGCGGGGGACTGTCATCACTGCACGGGGCTGATTGCAGGGCAGAGGTGGCCGGGAGGGGGATTTGACCAGTATTCCTACTAGGCGGACGCACGATACAATTGTGCCTCTAGATAGCTGTGGTATTGGGCATGGGCTACCATGGAGTAAAATTCTGCGATGGCGAAGACCCTAGTAGATGGTTAGAATTTGTCAGTTTGGTATGCAAGGCATGAACTGACATCAAACTCCTTTAACCGGAGAAGCCGGCATGGGGGCTTTTCATCACCCGGCGCGTATAAGTAGGACTTTTTGAAATACTACCACCGATCAGTTGTGTACTAATATTGGCATCCCACGTCTCCGAACAGGCCCGGAAGTTAACATATATGCTCTGAAGGCCCTCCACATATGAAGGGTGCCAATATCAGATTTGGATTCTGAAAAAGAAATATTCACCTTATACTTGATCTCTTCAGGTACTTCAACAGGTCTCAGTTCGTACAATGTTCTCTCACAAAACCCTGCCGAAGCACTCCGACACCCCACAAAGCATCCATCACACCGACCGCACAAATGAGTCGCTCACAACAGACTCTGAGAAGCCCCCACCAAAAACATTCAGCAGCGACGACCAACCCCATAGGAACCTCATTGAACTTCTATGGAGATTCTTATTAACCTTTTTCTCCCTCTCCCTCCTTTTGCTTTCTCTGTGGCAGTTTTCTAAATCGCGGCCTTTGAGCAAGTGGGAGCAGCGGTGGTTCAATCTGTTATCAATTCTCTTCTCCGGAAGTGCAAGTTTGGGTCTTGGATCGCTCTTTGGATACTTAGGCTCAATGCTTAGATGGCCTCTCCTTGCCCAAACAATGCATAAAATCCAAGATGTACGACAGCTTACCTTTCCTAAAATGATCCTTGTTAACTAGCATATTAGGTAGAATCAATACTAGGCATGTCACCACCAGCCGGGTCACTGCGGCTCATCAAACGACATATCCGAGAGCGGAGGATATCACGCACCACCTTTTTTGTCACCCTATACCTCATCACGAATGTTCTCGGGAGATTAAGCGTGGCTATTTTTGGTCTAGCTTACAATATGATGGATAAAACTGGGATTGAGTATCCAATCCTTGCAACAAACTGGACATCCGCTGCATGGACTGGCAATCTCAATACCACCGACATGGAAGATGAGCGGGGTCTATTGAATCCTGTGGCAGCGGAAGGTAAGGATACTGCATCTATAACTTGAATCCTTATATTATATAGTGTCGGACAACCAAAACCTGCCCTCCGCCCAAAGTTCTCTGAAAATCTGGGTATGCTGAATTACTAGTACACGAGAAAGACTTGAAAATAATTCTCCCAGCAATTTTATGGAGAATCTCATTCCAGAGTCTCTAATTCATGATTGAAATGCTCTTGCAGGTGGCTGTCTGGTAACGATGAGCATCATTCTCAATTCTGATTCCAACCACAACAGCCTCCTCAATAATCTTATAGGACATCCAAAATCATAGGCTATTGCTAATTTATTGAAATCTTCAGAAATTCTGGATCAAGTTGGCCACGAGGGCAAGTTCTGGTTGTCTGACACTATAGCAATAGACTTCCGCTAACAGATCTGAGAAGAGTTGTTGGATTCAGTATGGAATGGACTGAAGAAGTATGCCAAGATGCCACAGTGGGCTGCAGTCTCGGGATCTCAGTTAGATCCTGAGTTCAGAGATAACAAGAACTTTGATGTGCCCTTTGGTCTTGAAGTCTCAAACTCCACCCTCGAAGTCGGCATAAACACGGTTAAATATTCATACCAATTGAAGGATTTCCAGGAGGGCCATGTTATTTTGTCAAACCGTACTGTTCACTCTGCTGCAAACTGCAGCTTGATCCAGGTTGCAGAGGACCAATATTGGCGCTGGGACAACTGGGATAGAACAGGACCATTCAGTACGTAGGACTTCTTTCACAACTCGGTGGCCCGTTGTACGAGGTTTAATTAAGCTAACTTTTTATTCGGCATATTAGACTGGACTTGGGGTAGCGATCCCAATGATCCAGTCGCTGGTGCACTGCAGGCATACAATATTAGTCGATCTATGTACCATGCAACTCACAATAGCCCAGGCCGCGTCGCCCATAATATATGGGTATCACCCCTAAACCTTTGGGATAAAGAACCTAAATCCTCCCAGATTTGTTAGTACTATCAGTCCATAATTATATCAATGTCAGGGAGCATTAACATAACAATGCTGCTAGATATTTCATGTAGAAATCTTGCTTGGGAGTGCTGGCCTACCCTAACAGAAACCACTACGAATGAATCCTACCAAATTCAACCTTATGAGCGTTTCTTTCATCCTACAAACCTGTATTTTAGACAGGGACTAGTCGTGAACTCCGGAGGCAGACTTAACCGCACCGATACGGGAGGTAATTATATCTTCTATTTGAATCAGCCCAGTAGCAGATTATTCAGTCCAACTGCACTGGATGGACTAGACAAGATTTGCTTGCAGGATTTCTTGGACCCCCTGAATACAGTACCTTGGAATAACTTTACGCTTTGGGTTTCCGGTCTTGTAGCTCGACTACCCATTGTTGCAATCCAGCATGCAAATACTGTGCTGCCTCTGTATACGCGAGATACACACTCCAATCAGACTTCCGGTACCGCATATCTGCATACGACCTTAGAGGTAAACTGGCAACGCATTACCATCATAGCAGTAAGCATTATGGTCGGCCAAATCCTGGCAATCCTAGCTGTTCTCTACTACTGCAATGGAGTCTACACCCGAGATGATAGCCACCTGGCAACCGCGGAGCTTTTAAAAACAGTCATAACCCAATTCGATGGCGGCAAGTTAATGACAGGGGAGGAATTGGCGGCATCTCTTGATGGTGTCTTAGGGGCGTCGGTTAGTTATGGGGCTAGGGAGGGCAAAGATGGTGGCCCGCCGGAGGTGGATCTGGCAAGTGACATGGATGCCAATTTCCCACCATTCTCACAGAAACCACCATTCTGGAGGAAACATTGGTTAAAAAAATCCCATGGTTACAATGGTGGATCTATTGAAATCGGCGGTGCGTTGGGTGCGGAGGTTGTGGCAGAGAGTTAGGAATAGTGTGTTGGAAATCAGTTAGTTCCGCTCGGCATGCTATAGTTTCTTTTGTTTTATGCAAGTGCGGAAGCATGGGAAATATGTTTCCGTTGATGGAGAGAAGGAGTATAGACTGTTAAAGGAATACATGACGGCTGTGGAGATGAATGTAGAACAAGAGTTGGGCATTGGACCAAGGGCGCACGAGAGTGGGAGTCTTTGTGATGCATTTTTTTTGCTATAGATTACACAGAATGTTTCTTTCTTTTGTTTCTGTTTTGAGATACGGAACCTGCGGGAAAGAAAGTGGAGATGTGTGGTGATCGATAAATTTAGAAGGATCAGAGCTTGGTTTAGTTTTTGATATATACTTCCGTCTTTACCACCAGAGTAGCAAGCAAGAACGAAGAGAAGACATTGCGTGCTATCCATTCCTGTTGCAATTTGGTGCCCTATTTTTGACCATTTTGAAAATAGTGGAGGGAGGTTGGGGTAGTTGATTGGAGACCCCCCCTTTTAGCTAGCTATGGTAGAGTTGTGAGGAATAGCATCAAATTGATGAAGCACAAGAGGAAATTAATGATCAATCAATAAGCCACAAGCTGGAAATCACACGGCGGGGGGAACTGCCCTGAAGTAGACGGCCTTGAGGGAACTGGCCCAAGAGACTCAGAGGAATGGATGCAATGAGAAGCAAAAGGTTATGCTTACTCTCTGATGTATGCACGGAGTAAAAAAAACCCCCCAGAATGAGCACAGCTTATGGTGGCCAACCTATGTCAGTTGACCCATTATCACATATCGTGAAAACCTGCTCCTCAGAGCACCAAACCCGGCAACAATCCCATCAGTAGACCCTAACCTGTCATACAGCAATGGGGATCCTCTTTCAGAAACCGCATTTCTCGGATGTGTGCGCAGGAAAAGTATTGTGTTCATTATTGGTTGTAAATCGGAGAGATCATTTCCAACTAGCTAAATTAGAATGGAGGTAGGCAACCACGGCTGGTTCCCTAGATCATACTTTTATTAAGTTGGATAAGAGAATATCTCATAGGGTCTGAGTTTCCCATTTTGACGGGTGCCGAACAAAATACCAGTAAGGCAAAACGATACGCCACATAGAAGGGAAACTCCGGCATCCCAACTAGTATCATGTAGCGGGACAAAACCGGTCATGTGGTCTCACTCGACGAGTCAACCATCCAGCAATATTGAAAATATTGGTAATAGAATAAGAGGTAATGATCAGAGTGGAGGATTCTAGGCAGCTGGGTGGAGCGTCTCAAGTGATCACATAGAGTCCATATTAAGCAGTTAAGAAATCCGGGACCAATTCAGTTAAGTGCGAAAAAGAAAGGAAAAGGGGAGGAAAGTGTAGGTAGAAAGGCCATAGAGGAGGGATCAAACATGAGAAAAGCTTTCAAGGGTCACAGGTCTAACCAGTACATATAAGTGCAGCGTCCGGTAGGGGAGTACGCTTGTAACAGGCAAGTTTGAAACACCCTGTAAAGACAACCCAAGCTAAGCCTCCTAGAACCCTCCCCTCTTCGATAAATTTTCAATATATAGTACCTAGCAAATAGTACAGCTGCCAAACGAACAAGCCAGATTTAGCGGATAAGCATTCGCCCCAAGGGGAACAGGAGATCACCCAGCTCATGCAACGAATACTGAGGAGCTGTCCGGCACGGCATATTTGAGCTTCGAACAATCGTTTGAAAGTCTAAACATGCCACGCAAAAGAGCCCACAACATAGGTTCCCCCCCCCCCCCCCCCCGATATGAGAGGGTTTTTGGGAGTGCTGCATAGTAGCCCCTGCAGCATCCTATAGAATTTTTTATTTGCAGGACCTTTGTTCTAATATATCGCCTTAAACCAAGCGCTTGGGAAGGACAACCCAGCATGGAAGACAACAAAGGAACTTGCACTATACCCAGGATTCTCCCCATTAAAGCAAACCAAAAAACTCTCTGCACACCAGGAAGCTTGATATCGGAGGATATCTTAATCTTGATTCTAACTTCGTGCACTGAGGAGTGGAACAAGCGTCCTTAAATACATAACTTAGAAAACTTCCACATTCTAACATCGTCCCCTCTTAGCCTCTCTTTCCTACCATAACATTCGCCGTGCCCCTTCTCTCTCCATCCAAGCTCATCTGATCTCTTCGCTTCCATTCCCTTCGTTTCCTCCACTTCACCTCTGTTCCATTCCCAATGCTTCTCCTTCTGATCTCTTCTCTCCTCTTCTCTTCAACCTGACTTCTTTACTTCGCACCCAACTCCTACCTCGTTCTCCAATTTCCAGATTATTCTTGTTCATCCTTTATAAGAGAAGTAATGAATTCCAGATATGTTACCGCCTTTTTTCTTGATATGCCAAGGTTGGGTTATTGATCACAAAGAGCGGGTGATTCACAATACAGAAGGATCTCCCCAGGCGCTTAGATGTGGTTTCCGACAATTTTGATCCCGGACTTGTGATTCCTAGCTTTCCATTTATATTTTTCCGGAGGCCTTGCTCCCTAGGGCGTGGCATCTTCCAATTATACCTACCACCAGGGCAGCCCATCGCAGTTCAACCGACAGGGGAGAGTTTCAACCGACGCAACAGAGTTTCGACCCCTCTATTTAAACAGTTTTGGAATAGTTGGATACATCGTTTGAACAAATCTGGTATATGAGCATAAAAATATTGCCAAGGCAAATTCCACCCCTGTACTCCAGTTCCATTTGCGGAACCCGACTCTGTTAGTGACTCAACCCTACTGTACAGGAGGCATTCACGCGTACTCCGTTGCCGCGGATAGTCAGAAAATCTGGAGTGGATTGTTTGGGACAGCTAAACAGCGGGGAAAGTGGAATAGCTAATGATAACACTTTTTGAAACAATGAAAATCGAGTGACAATTGAGCAGAAATGACTAACTATTCTAGATGAAGCCTAGATGAGAGGAAGAGCAGAAAACTGTGAACTACAAAAACAATATGAAAATTGAACGACGTCTCTTGATAATGAATGCATACATGTAGCTTATACCCCAGCTATTGACCCACAGTCTGCCTTACCGTAAGAACTCGAATAATTGGACCCGAGGATAGGACGTTGGAGGTGCCTTTGCTAGTAAGGTCTGGGTCTTTTTTCTTTTTATTTTGTCTTAAGCTCGGTTTGAGGGGGTCAGTTTTCGCTGTGCGCTCGCCCCCCTATCCAAGAGAGGGAATTTCGGACGCCTTAGCCTCGGGTCCAATTATTCAAGTTCTTACGGTATAGCATTGTGGTAGCCGGCCACGGTAGAATACTCTTCCCAAACACCTCCAATACTTCTGCCTAACAGAATAATATATATGGGGCACTGCGCTGGCTGTAGGGGGCTGATTGCAGGGAGAGCAGATGTGACCGGGAGGGATATTTGACCAGTATTCCTACCACCGTATCCACTCGTATAATCCACTATCTCCGTATGCAAGACTATCTCCGTCAATCCCTGCCTCACCCCCCTCTAGGTTTAGCTTGACAGGTTAACAGAATTGCGAATACCAGTTAGCAATATCCAGCACGCTCAGCACACTCAGGCTTGACCGTGTGAGGAAAACACTAATCCTTCTTGGGGGGTTTTGTCTCTGATCATGGAGATAGCCTTGCATACGGAGATAGTGGACTATACGAGTGGATACGGTAGGTGGATCGATCACACATGGTACAATTGCGCCTCTATTGCGCCTCTAGATAGCTACCATATTGGGTATGGACTACCATGGAGTAAAATCTGCCGTGGCGAAGACCCCAGTAGAGCCAAGCCCGGGACAACAGGGTCCGACTGAAGTATTTTCCATCCTCCCTTTATCCACTTTCACGCACCGGCCTTGTCCCACCTCCTAGCACCATAATCTAATTACAAGTTACGTTCAATTAGACGAAAGTCAAATTCATTGATTCGCAAGGTTAACATTCTATGAGTGAGCCTATCCCGTTAATAAGTGATATTCGAACTAGTACACTCGTGTCTCCGGGCCAAGATTGGGCACCCATTAGGAATTGCCTACAGCGAACGCATAAAAAGTATACTGTTCGAGCTGTTTGAATGAGAGTGGTGAACAGTGCAAGTAGCCAGTGAAGGTCATATATGAGAATGACCTTACAGCTCACAGAAATCTTGGACCTTTCGTGGAAATATTGTGGATTGGTTACGGTTGAGCTCAGAAGGCCAGAACTCGGTTTGTGAATAATATTAGAGTTTACAAGTTCATGAGATTACTGATATAGGAAACGGCATGTGAGGGGGATAATAGGTTCAATGGTTAATAGTCAGCTCTGGAGTCGGAAGACATTAATCTCTTTCATTGACTCTCGACTACAAGTTCAGGATTTTGCCGCTATAGTATTTCTTGGGAACAGTGGTATAAAGTTTCCTTGGCATGGCTCGCCGAGGCCATTCATGCAATCTTAGCCCGGAGACACAAGTAATGACATTGGGTAAAGGAGGGCGTTACAAGTTAGTGAACCCTGCAATAGGGCAATAGAAGACGTTCAGCTCCCACATTAGGAAGCCTTAATCCAATTGCAAGGTTGGTTAGAATTATATGTAGGGGACTGTACTCGCCCTAAGGGGCTGGTGACAGGGAGGGCAGAGGTGACAGGGAGGGGGATTTGACAAGAGTTCCCACCAGATGGATCACATATAGTGCAATCACGCCTCTAGGTAGCGGTGATATTGGGCATTGGGCCCGTATGGGGGTGAAACTCCGGGATGGTGAGGGTCCTAGTAGAGCCAAGCCCGGGACTACAGGGGCCGATTGAATTATTTTCCATTCTGTCTTAACCCGCTTTTCCTAGCACCTGAAACCAATTTTGTGTTGCCTCCAATCACTCGCAGCGAGAATAAGTCCTCAGACAGCAGGTGCAACTATCTCAATGCCACAACGACTCAAATCAATGCCACAGTCAAAATGAAATATCTTATTACCAGATCCCATGCTTCTAGAAAAAGGGGGGGGGCTCAAATACACAAGCTTTTGTATTAATGGTCATCACAGTTGCGATAGTAATCGCTATGATAGTTCCGGTTGTGGTCGAATTTTACGGGGGGTAGCGGTTGCGCCCGTTGTCCGAGGACTTCTTCCCGCCGTGAGTAGGGGAAAGTCAAATTCGTTGATTGGCAAGGTTAAAATTCTAGGAGTGTGCCTATCCCGCTAGTGAGTGATATTCGGGCCAACCTGTGTAGTAGGCTTGGAAAGCACAGTGCTAAATGTTGCTGAAATTTACACTAGGCAATGGGAATGGGATGGAAGGCACCCAGCCCTCAGGTTAGAAAGCCTTACTCCAATGCCAAGGTTCCTGAGGATTTGTCAGTTTGGTATGATATGCAAAAAGGCATGAATATAGACAAAGCTCCTTTAGCCTGAAAACTAGCATGGGGGCTTTTCAGCGCCCAGCGCCTATAGTTGAATATTTCAAAAGTATTTATAAAATACAACCAACTGAGCAGGGTGCTAATATTGGCATTTACCTCCACAAACAGGTTTGGAAGTTAACATATATGCTTCAAAGCCCCCCCCCCATACAAAGGCTGTCAATTTCAGACTTATATTCTGAAAAGAAAAGAAAAAATCACTCCATCCTTGATCTTTTTAGTTATTTCAAACCATCTCGTCATATTGTACAATGTACCCTCACAAAACCTTATCCAAGCACTTTGACACCCCACAAAACATCCACCATACCGACCGCACAAATGAGTCGTTCACAACAGACTCTGAGAAACCCCCACCAAAAACATTCAGCAGCGACAATCAACCCCATAGGAACCTCATTGAACTTCTATGGAGATTCTTATTAACCTTTTTCTCCCTCTCCCTCCTTTTGCTTTCTCTGTGGCAGTTTTCTAAATCGCAGCCTTTGAGCAAGTGGGAGCAGCGGTGGTTCAATCTGTTATCAATTCTCTTCTCCGGAAGTGCAAGTTTGGGTCTTGGATCGCTCTTAGGGTACCTAGGCTCTATGCTCAGGTGGCCTCTCCTTGCCCAAACAAGTTATAAAATCCAAGATGTATAGTAGCTTACCTTTCCTAAAATGACCCTTGCTAACTGTTGAATTAGGTGGACTCAATACTGGGTATGTCTCCACCGGCAGGGTCACTGCGGCTCATCAAACGACACATCCAGGAGCTGAGAATATCACGGACTACCTTTATTGTCATCTTATACCTCACCACAAATGTTCTCGGGAGATTAAGCGTGGCTATTTTTGGTCTAGCTTACAATATGATGGATAAAACCGGGATTGAGTATCCAATCCTTGCAACAAACTGGACATCCGCTGCATGGGCCAGCTATCTCAACACCACCACTAACGAGATGGGCGAGCAAGATCTATGGGATGCTCAGGCTGTAGAAGGCAAGCATACCACACTCGTAGTCATTGTATTGTACCAATATACTTGCACTAACACATCTAAAAAGAGTTGTTAGATTCAGTATGGAAGGGATTGGAGGAGTATGCCAGGTTGCCACAGTGGGTTAATATATCGGGCTGTCACTTTGATCAAAAGTTGAGACTCAAAGACAACTGCTCCTACCTGCTGTCCGATCCTGAAGTCTCAAACTCTACCCTGAAAGTGGACAACAATAGAGTTGAATATTCATACCAACTAAAGGATTTCCAGGAGGATTATACTATTTTGTCAAACCGTACTGTTCACTCTGCCGCAACCTGCAGCTTGATCGAGATTGAAAAGCATCAATATTGGCGCTGGGATAACTGGGATAAAACTGGGCCATTCAGTATGTAATTCTTCTGCCATAACTTCATAATCCATGGTATAGGTTTAAATCAGGCTGACACCTCATCCCCTCATTTCAGACTGGACATGGGACAGCCATCGTAATAATGTAGCAGCCGGGGCACTGCATTCAGCCAACCAGAGTAGATCTATATTTAATCCAACACTCACAGGCACAGTCCCTACCGAATGGGTGTCGCCCCTAAACTATTCAGATAAAGATCACAAATCTTCCCAGATTTGTTAGTACTATCCGCCCATGAACATATCAATGTCAAGAAGCATTAACCTAACAATACCTATAGATATTACATGTGAAACATATGCTTGGGAATGTTGGCCAACCCTAACAGAAACCACTACGAATGAATCCTACCTAATACAATCTCATGAGCGTTTCTTCCATCCTACAAACTTGTATTGGCGGCCAGGACTGGGTAAGAACCTGGGTTCATTAGCTTTTTCTGGTTTTTATAATTATGAATTTTATGTGCACCAGCCCAGTACCAGATCCTTCAGTCCGGCTGCACTGGATGGACTAGATATTATTTGCAAGCAGAATTTCTCCATCCCTCTGAATAAAGCATCTTGGAATAACTACACCCTTTGGGTTTCCAGCCTAGTGGCTCGGCTACCTATCGCGGCTATCCAACATGCAAATACTGCGCTACCCCGGTATACACGAGATACACACTCCAATCAGACCGCCGGTACTGCATATCTACATACAACCTTAGAGGTAAACTGGCAACGCATTACCATCATAGCAGTAAGCATTATGCTTGGCCAAATCCTGGCAATCCTAGCTGTTCTATACTACTGCCATGGTGTCTATACCCGAGATGATAGCCACCTGGCAACCGCGGAGCTTTTAAAAACAGTCATAAACCAATTCGATGGTGGCAAGTTAATGACAGGGGAGGAATTGGCAGCATCTCTTGATGGTGTCTTAGGGGTGTCGGTTAGTTATGGGACTAGGGATGGCAAAGATGGCGGCCCGCCGGAGGTGGATCTGGCAAGTAGCATGGATGCCAATTTCCCACCATTCCCACAGAAACCACCGTTCTGGAGAAAATGCTGGTTGAAAAACTCTAGGGATGGAGTGGTGGATTTATTGAAATCGGTGGGGCGTTGGGTGCGGAGGTTGTGGCAGAGAGTTGGGAATAGTGGGGGGAGGTTTGGGTAGTTGATTGGCGAGCCCACAATCAAATGATAGAGCGGTGGGGGATAGTGTCGAGTTGATAAAGCACAAGATAAAATTTGTGATCAATCGATAAGGCACAAGCAGAAAATCATACTGTGAGGGAGACCGCAGTGAGGGAAACCAACCCAAGAGACACCCAGGAAAGAACGCAAGTGGTGGCAAAAGGTCATGTTCACTCCCCTGTGTAAGTGCAGAGTAAAAAATAAACCAAACTAGAATGAACACGGCTTGTGGTGGTCAACGTATGCTAGTTAGCCCACTCTCACAAATCACAGGCACCAGCCCCTCACCACACCAACCCCAGCAACAATCCCATCAGTATACCCAAACCTAACATACCACAATAAAATCACTCCATCAGAAATCAGGTTGTTCGGGTGTGTGCGGAGGAAAAGTGCTGCGTTCGTTGTTGGTTGTGTATAGGAGTGATCGTTTCCAACTACTAGTACAGTCGCACCCCGCTACAATGGAACTCTTTATCCCAGAAACCTCACTATCACGAAAGAACCCTCCCGGAATTTGTGCCCCGCTCCTATACAAATTGTCTTCGCTGTAAGCAATTCCCTCCAAAACCTCGCTATAACGAACAAAAAATCCTGAGCTCTTCGCGTTCCTCAATGCGGGGTGAGACTGTAGCTAAATTATAAGGGAGGTGGGCCACCACGGCCGGCTCCCTGGATCATACCGTATTAAGTTGGATAAGAGAAATCTCTCACGGCGTCCGAGTTTCCTATTTTGACGGGGGCCGCATAAAATACCAGCAAAGAAAAACGACACGCAACATAAAGGGAAGACCTCTGCATCCCAACTAGTGCAGTAGAACAAAGTCAGTCATGGGGCCTCACTCAACCAGTTAACCACTCCGCTTGTTGGAGCGCCCTCCCATATCCAGCACGGTCGGCTATGAAGGAGTACGTCAGCCGGTAAAGTGGTGGGTGAGGCGAGTGAGGCCACATGAACCTGGGAAATTGTGGCTGGTGCTTTCCCGTACAGATAGCCCGAGATGCCCACCCTTTGTTTCTCTCTCAATCAACAGTCGTTTCAAACCTCTTGTTGAAAATCTGGGCTGCGGAGGTAATGATTTACGGTGAGGATCTTACGCAGTGGACTGAAACCGCTTAAGTGGAGATAAAGATCATGATTGATTGTAACAACTTGACGAAAGGAAAGGCTTGAGGAAAGTTGTGTACAGGAAGGAAGGTGTGAAGCGAGCAAAGGAAAGAAGGAAAGAAAAACAGGGGGGGGTGAAAACATTTTCAGAGCTTGCGTGTCCTTTGACTAGTGCATACGTATGCCTCTGCGGCCACGGGGTGCGGGCGCATCCCGCATCAAGTGCGGCCATTAAACTGCCATTTCCAACACCGCGGTCGGAGGTCACACCAAAGAGGCCGGAGTTGAAGCGTAAAGTAATGGGGCCGACCAATGAGAGAAAGAGAGAGAGTTGTTATCTTGGTTACTCCCCTATAGACGGGCCCGAAACCGCCGTACTTATAACCGTGTGTACCATGAATATACATCAATATGACCACTGCCATTTTCTAAATCCCATGTCCCAAGTGGCCTATCAACCGGCCAAACATATCCATACCTACCATCACATTGAGGTAATACTTCCGACATCAGCAATATCGAAAATATCGGTAACGGAATCGGAGGTAATGATCGGAGTGGAAGATTCTATGCAACGGCCTGGAGCGTCTCAACTGAACGCACGGAATCCGTCCTAAACAGTTAAGAAATTCACGCTCGATTCAGTCAAGTACGCAGAAAAGAAATGTGAAGGAAAGGAAAGAGCAGGAAGGAAGGCCATGAAGGAAGGAAACCAAATGGGAGAAAAAAATTTCAAGGCCTGAGAGGGGTTGTTGGTCTGGAGGGGCACAATCCTAGCTATGATATGGTTTTAGCCCAGGAAATGCCAAGATTCGGGATACTTTTGAAAACGGCAAGCAGTGAGGCACAAGCTAGGACTGGTAACCATGGTAACAAGTTATCGCGGAAAACCCTAACTGCTTGTCAACATGATAACAACTAAACAACCAGAGTGGTGGAGAACCATATTTATATATATATAAAAAGCACAACTACTGCGCACCACAGAGGCGCTACTCCCCGTCCGTGATTCTCTAATATTCCGGAAAAAGCAAATGATTAACCCCAGCGCCGTCCGACAGCCCGCCGACTACTAGTAGAGACGGACGGTCTTGGCGCCGTCCAGTCCCGGATGAAGACTGCCGCCGACTGCCATCCGACTAGAATTGGAGGGACTGACCGATCCCACAAGCCTCCTGTCTCTTGCTGTGTCGTATTTTCCAGTATACCGGAAGAACTCGAATAATTGGACCTCGCGCTAGGACGTTGGAATTTCCTCTGCTGGTATTATTAGGTCCGGTACTTTTGTCTTAAGCTGGGGCTGAGGGGTCAATTTTCGCGGTGGTTTCGCCCCCCCTATCCAAGAGAGGGGGATTCAGGACGTCATAGTGTGAAGTCCTATTATTCGAGTTTTTATGGTACCCTAAGGTACGCTACAGTCCATAAGAGATGGTGAAGCCAAGCTGAAAACCCCTACAGACATAAACCACGATACCATGTCACACATATCACGAAAATGTGAGCAAAAAAGGCACTATTACGAATACTAGTTTAAAACGCAGCCAGATTACATTACTAACAATATCTATACATGTTATTACTCGAGTATCCGTTCCACCGATATCCAATACCTAGATCATACCAAATGCAACGACCCCGACAAGACCCAACACCATTGCGCTGACACCTCCAACGACCTTTCCAGCACCATTCGTCGAGGTGGAGCTAGGTGGGGAACCGGACGAACTAGAGCCTTCACTTCCACTTCCACTCCCGCTTCCACTCCCACTTCCTGACCCAGACCCAGAGCCTGAACCAGAGCCCGAACCAGAACCAGAACCAGTAGAACCAGTAGAACCAGAGCCACCACTTGTGCTGTTGTTCCCGGAAAGAGGTGTAACCGTCGCAGTCCCATTCCCACGTGTCCCAGTGCCCCGAATATCAGTGCTGGTAGCGTTCGCAGCGCCAGTGTGAGAACCGACTTTGGCAGAGGTAGTCGCCGAGGAACCCGAAGATTTGGTCGACGAAGCATGCCGTGATCCAGTTTCACTACTGGAAGAAGAAGCACCGGTGCCCGTAGATACGGAGGAAGGCACGCTGACCGTCGCGCTGGGGGATGAAGTCGGCACGCTGATGGCTGTGGAGTCGGATGTGGCAGTCGACTCCGTTGGTGAGGGGCCGGTAAATCCCGGGCACCCTGGAACGGTGGTCTTTGGCGGGGCACGTCCACCGCCGCAGTCAAGGGCGGCCATTGCAGGGACGACAGAGGCGAGGATGAGGAGGAGGGTTTGAGGTTGCATTTTGTCTTTGGTTTTTGTTAAAGATTAGGTGATTAAGTAGGTAGTTGGTAGTGGTGGTAGTTGAACGATTGAACGAACGAACGAATGTGTGAACACGCGGACCGATGAACGAGTGACGGTTGGTGGGTGGGTAGAGGGGAGGAGGAGAAGTTCCCCCTTGAAGGCGGGAATGAAGAATTTATAACGAACTTTTTCACAGGGGGCTTCTATTTTTTTCTCCCATTTTTTTCCCATTTTTCTTTTTCTTTTTTTTTTATTCCCTCCCTCCATCCCTTGCTCCCTATGCTTTTGCCTGACCGATGGCCACCCGATACGGGGGTATGAGTGGCACCTTATTTCCTTGTGACTCCACATGTACCCACTCTAACCTTCTCTGGTTAAATTTATGCCCTTGAGTAGGCAGCACGGGGTTACTAGTGGTGGTAGCGGTGGCCAACAATACAGTAAAATACGAGGTTTTGCATGATGTTTTGGGTTTTGGGAGACCAGCAAAGGACGTTATTACCAATTGCTAACTAATTCTAGCTACTGTACTAAAAAAAACAACAGGAACCGGCTGGGCAACCCCCCTTTTGCCATACCATGCCATAAATTACACACCCAGTACAACCTACTGTAACTGCAAAAAATCCAGGACCCCCTTCCCCTTTTCTTCCAAAGAAAATTTCCCCCGGGATTCAGCATACTCGAGCACCCTACCATAAGAACTCGAATAATTGAACCTGGGTCTAGTACCGTGTGCGAGTACGTTACCGATAGAGTTGCCCTCTCTACCAAAGTCCGACACTTTTTCACTCTATAAACCAGGGCTCGCAGTTGTTCCCTCACCCCCCCCCCCTATACCCAAAAGAGGAAGTTTTCGACGTCTCAGCACGAGGCTCAACTACCCCAGCTCTTACGTACTGGTGCACTGCATGCAGTAGGTAATTTAAATCTGACGGCTTCCGAGTGCCACTTCATAACTTCCCGCCGCCACCACAAACCACCCTTCCCGCAGAACGCAAAAAGGAAGAAAGAAAAACAAAGAACAAAGAACCACTCGATCGATCTCAAATTTGGATTCGAATTCCGGATTCCAACCGACCGACCAACCAGAAGGGCCAAACTTACTGTACTTACTTACAAGACTTACTTGTGTAATAACCCACCCCTTTTTTTAGATTCCGGTTTTTTTGGAATGAAGAACAAAGAAAAACTCCTTACCTTTCCGCACTTTTTTTGTGGGAAAAAGGATTTGTTTGGTCGGGTCGGGTGCCGGTAGATTAAGCTCAAAATTTAATAAGGTTGGATTATGCCCTGAGTCAAGATTTGATTGCTGTGAGGCAATGCCTCAGCCGGGACTACCGGAGGCGCTTTGCCTTGTTTTGTATGGATTGGGCTGGTAATCGAGTGATTAGTCGTGCCATTGGTTGGGTTGCCCCTCTTTGGTATTCATTGCTGTGCTTGTAGGTGAGGATTGGAATAATTGGGAATCTCACTGGGACTTGGGGGTTGCCTCTCCAGTAATAGGTAGGAAGGAACTTGAACAGGGGAATTAGGAAGGCATTTAACTAGTTACCTATATGTGAAGTACCTGGGTGTACTTGTACCAGTGAGCACTCGAACCCACCTGAGCGCTTACACCAAACTGGCACATTACCGGTACTCGAATACCGGTACTCGGGTATCTCCTACAAGTATCGGTGCCCGTCACTCGCAAGGTCTGTTGGATTTTTCTTTCTTTCTTTCTTTCTATCTGTCTCAACCGAGGGCTGAGTGAAAGAAGATCTTTCTTTCTCCCCTTTTGTTTTCTCCCCTTAGTCCGAAAGGGCAAAAATCTAGACGTCCCGGCATGATTCACGGTTATTCCAGTTCTTACAACAGAACAAAAGGGGTTTGGATCAGCGGGCTGGGATGGTACGGGAGGAAGGAGGGTACAGGAGGGCACAGGAGGGCATGCAAGGCGACTAGAAATGTTTCGAGTACTGGACCGGTACTGTTCCCGAGTGAGGAGTTGTGAGTTTTGGTAGAGGCTTCTTCGTGGCACTACCGTACTGTAGTAGTGGTGGCTTGGCTAGTCATGATCAATTTTTCATTCTGCCGGGATGGCGCTGGGAGTCTGCGACAGTAAACTCCTGTGGGCGAAGATTCTCGCTCGTAACACAAAACCTCGCGGGGCACCGTCTCTTGGACCGGCAAGACATTAAAATGTTGTCCCGCTCTTGTTCTTTGGGAAAGAGGTTAGTAAGCAGGCCTTTGTTAATATGATATTATGATAAATTTCATAACCAATATTAGCTACATGACCGCACTTATGCCAGATGCTGGTTCAAGAGCTCCTTAGTCATCCATACCTCAAATATTGACAGGGGCTGCACAACATTTCAATGCCTTGCCAGTCAAGGAGATGTATGATGCCCCATTCCATTCCTTGAGTGGAGTGTAATATACGGTACTCGTACACTACCGTACCATCCTGCTTAGTGTCCTGTCACACAACCAGAACCAACCTTCCATATCTTGACCCACCCAAATTAAAACCAAAATTAATCAAACAAAGCCAGTCCCGCTCGACACGACCATTCTAAACCCAGAGCAGCAAAGCCTTAACTTACTGCTGCTAGCGTTATACACGATACCTGGGCTTGATATAAACCCAGTTTACTCAAGCACTCGGGGAAAACAGGTAACTTGATGAGACGGACCGGAGTAGGTATGGGCCGAGACTTTATTATAATTGGTGTTAGGCAGATATATGCTCTCGGGACACCCATACCCCTGTCAGTCTCATCATTTACCTGCATGTCCGAGTACGGGTATATCCCAACACAAAACACAGGAGCCCGACTCCCGATTTACCTGTTTCCGCTTCTGATCCTAAAGTACGTACTTGTACTAGTACTCTACCATAGTTGCTGCCGTATAAGACAGGGCAAGAAATAATGTTATTTTTTCTCGTGTTGAACCCTGCCCCCCCTCCCAGCGAGATAGAGAGATGCTGGAAGCTACACTAGAAGTAATGCACGACAGGGCAGGGTACACAAGAGCAGACGTCGAAGCAAGCATTCCTTTTGTAGAGGAGGGAGGGAGAGGGGGAAAAAAAAAGGAAAACTTTCCATTTTTGGGATGAGAAACGAAGAAATGAAGGAAAAAGATTGAAAAAAATATCCAAACACGGACACCACGCCAAGCCCAGGAAAGAGAAGAGGGAAAAATAAAAGGAAAATGCATAAAAGGACAAAGGGGAAATGAGAAGATTCCACAGTACAGGACACCCTGGCAGTAAGGAACGAGGAAGAAAAAGAAAAAGAAAAGGATTCAAAGTTACATATCAACATTATGATTCCCACCCGTTTCTTGCACTTCTTCAACTTTCCCCCCCTTCTCCCTGCAGTCAGTAGCCTACCCGTTGACCCCCAAGTTTCATGTCACGTAGTGCGCCTCCATCCAACCAGCCGAGTTTAGAATAAAGTATAATGGAATTTAAGAATCATAAAAGGTAAAGATATAAAAAAAGTAGTAGAAGGCTCAAAATTTAGAGCTTTGTTCGTTGTCAAAAAACCGCTGCCAGTCCGTGCCGAGAGTTCCGCTTGGAGAACCGTTTATTCGACTTTTCCCTGCTGCTGTGCCCATCTCCTTCCCGTCCGGACTTGTCGTGGTGAAACGGTCCGTTTCCGGCCTCCATAGTGATTGTCGAGGCCGGACTGGATAGGTTGCTGGACATGAAGCCGTCATCGGGTGGGTAATTAGCTGCCGCTATCTCCCGAGCCCTGTCAATGGTTTCTAGCCATTCACTGGCTGGAGTTTTGGGGTCTTCGAAAGTATAGGTTTTGTCGCGCTATTCAGTTATTACGTCAGCCGTACATTTGGTAGAGCCGCCCTTAGTAGCGTCTAAACTCACTGTATCAATGGCCCATGATGTGCTACCACTTCCGCCTGTACTTCTGGCCACGACGCCAAGTCCTTGCAAGTTGATCTCTAATTTCATACGTTTATCATCTCCTCCAGCGGCAGCCACAATTACGCGAGCACACGTGGTTATCATAACCAACCTCTGCCGCTTTTTGCTACCATTACCAAAGAACCTAGCAAATTTCTTGGGTGTTTCCGTATGTCCATTGATACCTCCCTTGCCGTCAGGTGAGTGTGGCGCGGGGCTAGTCTGAACAACTGCATTGCCTAGTTTTAATATCCGCTCATTGGATTTTGTAAGTACTGGCGACCATTCGATGTCAAGCTGACTCGGAGGCGGTAATTCTGTGATAACAGGGGGTGGCTGTGGTCGGGTGGCTGTTGTGCCTCCATTTGTGGCGCCATTTCGATGAATAGCTGGTCCGACATCATTCAACTTGATGATTCTCTCCTCGGCTGGAGGTGGCACAAATGGCTTTAATCTAGGCGCCTTGATTTTCCAGAGTTTCCGACCCCACTCAATACCATCAAAAAACTCATGATTCTTGATGTGCTCGATATTGAGCCGCTTGGCGGGATCGAGAACCAGTAACCTCTCGACAAGGTCTCTGGCCACCGGAGGAAATCCCTTTGGAAATTCATATTCCAAACCGACAATCTTCTGAAACGTTTGGTATTCATTTGCCGCCTTGAACGGAGGCCTTCCGGAGAGCAATTGAAAAACGATACATCCAAAGGCCCACAAATCCGAAGCTTTGCAGGCCGCTTTGTCTGTCAAAAGCTCCGGAGAAACATACTCGGCCGTGCCCACAAATGAGTTTGCCTTTGAACCATCCTCCTCCACAGGATCCCCAGGATACGACATCCCGTTTGGCCCATCCCCATTCTGTGGGGGGTTCTTTGGTGGGTCCAGAATCTTCGCAGTGCCAAAGTCCGTAATCTTGACCCTCATCTGATCGTCCAGTAAAACATTCTCCGGCTTCAGATCACGATGTATGACTCCTTTGGAATGCATATACTCAATTGTGTCCAAAATTTGCGCCGAGTAATACCGGGTGCATTCTTCGTCGAAAGTAGACATCTATATTAATTATGAGCACAACTCTCTCTCAAGGGGAGGACCGCAAAGCACATACCCTCTTCAGAAAACCAAGTAATTCTCCGCCAGCTGCTAGATCCAACACAAAATAAAGACTCCGCTCATCTTGAAATGTATAATACAATCGAACAACTCCTGGATGTTCACCTAGTCTATTGAGGGTATTTTTCTCTATGTTGACGTATTTAACCTTTTTCTCCTTAATGATGTGCCGCTTGTCAAGGACCTTGATGGCATATTCCTTTAAAGTTGTCCTATCGGTCGCCGCAAGAACCTAAATTTTGTTAGAAAACGTTGCCATAATTAGGTATGCAAACAATAACAATATAATAAAATAAGAATACCGTGCTATAGCTGCCTTCACCTAAAGTCCGACCAAAGCTAAAATCTTTGACACCTTTCTTCACTACCCGTGTGATGGTGTTTCCATTAGCATCTATTTCTCTCTGTACTCCTACTGCCGCGCCTCTCTCCTTCCACTCTTCACTGCTATTGGGAGGGCCATTTTCCAGAGCGTATAGGCCAGCGCCTGCAAGACCTTCCGATCCCGATTGGGCCATTCCTCTGCTAGAACCACGAGGGGGGTACGGACCTGTTGGACCTGATTGTCGATAAGACCTATCGGTGTTTGAACGTTCCCTCTGAGATTGCCTATTTGCCCCCATAGATGGCCCTGACAATGAAGACCTTGAAGGTTCACGCGAAATGCGAGCGTAGTCCGGATACACCAGGGGGTTAACGGAAGAGACAGAGCCAGAGGAGGAAACACCCTGTGGATGATAAATTGTTGACGGTCCTGACGTGTAGGAGGCTGCTAGATACTGTGAGGTAGGCCGTGACGGAGGGGTAGGCGGGGGATAGGCAGCAGACTGCCGAAGTTGCGAGGAAGGCCCTAATGGTGGTGTTTGGCACAAGGCACCAGGGGTGTGCGGGGAATGTGATTCTGTGATCTGAGGTGAGAGCTGTTGAAGGTCAGGAATATGTATCGAAGGAGACTGAAAGTTATTCGAAGCTCCGGTATCGCGAGGCGACGGGGGTGGTGAATCGTCTGTCTGATTTGCGATCCTGAGGCCGCCCAGCGCTTGGGAGAGGTTTAAGTCGCCTTCCATTATTCTTATCGATACCAGTTCGCGTCTTCTTTAAAACCAATTCGCAAGGAAGATGCTCTAAGTTTGAAGGGAGATAGACCCGGTAGAAGGTAGGGAGGGGGGGATTGTATTATGGGAATTCGAATCGACGAAGCGTCGAGTCTAAATCAAGATGCATCCACGCTCAAAGTTGATGTGGGAGTATGACCAGGTCGCGCCAAGAATAGATAGGGAGTTAATGACTGGTGGTTTGTGTTGAGTATATTGGAGACAAGTTGATATGATGCAGCGGTAAACAAAGACCGAGGTGCGAGATCCTCACCCAGGGTTTTTTTGTTTTTCTTTCGGTAATCTATCGGCGAGAGGGTAAGGGCCTGCCTGTACTTGTGTATGACTTGAAAGGACAGGGTCTCCGAGAAGGGCAATGTGGGGGGTTGGTTGAAATAGGTGGGAAGGCGAGCGGGAGATTAAGTTCGGAAAGAATGGGGTGGTTGATGTTCCGTGTCACGGTGTTGAAGGGAGATGGCCAAGAAAAAAGTAAAGAAAAAAAAAGATTGGCTATCGTGAGAATACCGGTAATGTTGACAGGCGGTCGTGATTGTAATAGAATGACGGTGGTGAAAGACTTTGACAGAGAGAGGTCTGTTTTAGTGACGAAGCAGGCAGATGGTGGCAATAGCTATGGTTGTGGGTGTCGTGCGAGTGGGTGGTGTAGGGTAGCAGCGGTGTTCACAGGCGATGTTGACGGGGAAGACAACAATATCTTCTTCCGCTACCTTGCTCTTCCTGTAGCCTGGCGGAGGAAAGGGAGGATGCGGGTAGGTTGCTTGATCGATTTCTTTGCTTTGCTCCGCTCTGCTCTGCTTTGGCCTTCCACTCGCTTGGCTCTCAGAACGGGGGAAGGCCGTGCTGAGGGGAGCTAACAACTTGAAGGAAAATTTTAACTGGAGATGGGGGGTGCCGAGCTGCAAGATTCGTGGTAAAGCAGAGGCCGGCTGGCCTATTTCGCGTGAGGAACAGATCAACCTTTCTCTTCTTTCCTTCTTTCCTCAACTTCCCCTCTGCCTTCCCTCTGGCTCCTTTTCTCCCCTCACGGCAACCTATTCAAGCTACAATAGATGGATAAGCAAGGGAGGCGAAGCCAAAAAGTGGGTCGCAACTTCGTCACCTTCCTGCTTAATTACCACTCGGAGTCCCAAATTAACATTGATTGCAGTCAAAAATAATAGAAAGCTGTCAATTCCGTCAGTCACTTTTTTCTACATAGCAAGCCATGGTGGGATATGTATGCACTGCACGCAGCCGCTGTATCGGTCGTTCTTGTGCTTTCCTCTCCATTCGGCAAACCATTCAAAAATCCGCATTTTACCCATTCAACACGATACCGGTGCCGTGCAGTGCCCCCAGCCAAGACCTGCCAGGCATTAAAAGGAAGGAGAGGGGCCGGACGGATCGGGAAGAAAAAGCCCCCCCCCCCCCGCGATAGGTCAAGAGATAAACCACTGGAATCAATGAAGCAAGATGCTCCAGCGCTCACACAGTAGCAGAGTTTTCCCGTAGAATATCCCAGCAGATGTGTTTTTTTAATTTTTATTTCCTCCCACATGCTCACTTGATGGCATAAGGCATTGTCCCTATCTGCACTCCGATTCTTTCTACACTCTACTGATCTGGAAGACAACCAAAATGTAACACGGACAAAACTTACACCTTGGCAGTGGATTTTAAGGGAGGGGATGACGAGATGGGCTATGCACTTCTGCATATGTTACCGCATTGTTCTCTCCGCCCAACTCTAGTAATGGGATGAACAGGATGAATAGGATGAACACTCACTTTACTTATCCACACTCGCACCGGCTTAGATCGAAGGACGACGACGACCCATCGCACGTTGTGTGATTTTCTTCCCCTTGTGGAGTATCCTGTGCTCGAGTAGGGAAGAAAAAAGTACTACTCGTGGGGGCTCAGATACAATAACGCAGATCCTCAAGGCATTCTTTATTGATAACCTGATTCCAAAGAAGCATCACGGGAACCACTGAACCATAGTGCCGTACTTTCATATAGTACTCCACACCTACCTGCATCACTCAATCCACCCCTGTCAAGAGAAGAAGTGTGGTAGGAAAGAGGATTGTGCTGCTGTCCGGATACCGGTACCATACCATATCTGCTTTTCCTTCTTTTTTTATCATACTTCTTCCTCCGTCGGAGTGACACCAGATAAACCAACAGGCAGTCCACCAGATCGACCATCGTGCGGGGGAAGCCAAAAAATACAACGTGGCAAGTACTCCTCTGCAGAGCAGGCAAGCAGCGGAATAGGTGCTGTATCGTGCCGTAGGCAAAAGCAACCTTACTTTTTGCTGTGAACCCGGAGATATCGCAGATATCATATCATTCCGAGCACGACAGTGCCAAATCTCATACTACAGTGGCTTGGCCTCTCTGTCCGAATCTTTGTACCACCATATCCAACTTTCCTTTTTCCTTCCACCCCTCGTCTCACCTCACCTTTTGCTCATCTCCCTCGGTCCTCACAATAATAAAACGGATATTATTAATATCATTATTGTTGTGGTTTCGGCGTGCTAATTTCTCTCTGGGTAATTTCGCGAAAGAATAAATAAATAGACAGACAGTGGCGAGCCCATAATAAGGTACTTGGTAATCGAATTACCGGTTGGGAACAGCCCGGTGCTGACGAGCCCCAATCGGCAAAGTAGTGTACTAGTACTAGTAAGGCACCGGTTACTGCCCTAATACAGTACTCATGCAAAAGTGTGGCGAAAAACCTGTTCAGCGCTCTTCTGCACGAGTGAATGAACGAATGAATGAATGAATGGACGCAACGAATACCGTATTACGACTCGACTTTCTCGTTCTTGTTATCGAGGGATCAGAGGCTTCACTGTGCCCCGCACGCTCTACTCGAGTATGTCGCAAAGCCCAGTGTCAGTAGTACCGCAGCAGGCAGTAACCCTAGCGATCATAATAATAGAACTTCAAATACTGGAAGCTACCTTGCTATGATAGCACTTCCACCACCACCACCCCCTCCTCCCATGGAGAGAAGGACGAGGGGAGCTCCAACAATACCCCCCAACCCCAACCGACCCAGGAATCCGGTCCGGCAACCACCCATCCCGCCATCGAACATGGAGATTCCCATTCATCCAATCCCACCCCCACGAAAGCGCGCGGACCAAACAAGTCGTTGGCTACCGCAGTCGGGCGTCGTAATTGCCTGATCGGCCGATTGGTCGATCAAGGGCCAGGATGGGTTTAACACCCGAGACGGGATGTTCCATCGGGAAGAAGATTATATGGAAATTTGTATGTGTTGAGTTCGGGATTAAGGTTTATTATCTGGGAGGTTGTTATTAGGGGGGATGGTTTGCCCGACGGCTCGGGCGGCGTTTACCAGGAGGGCGAAACTGGAAGATGCGGTATAATACAGTAGGATCACGAGGTGGATTCGTCGCCCGTTGTCTTATGGTTGAGCCTCGCGAAGGGAGAAGGGAGGGGTGGTCATCGGTGATCACTCGGAGGTCCCATCCCATCTTCCATCCTCCATCCTTTCTTGGCCGGCAGGAACGCCCCTCTTACCCAACGGAGGATCTCCTCCCATTGTAATATGTAAAAGAACTGGAACACAGACTTATTCCTGTAGCAAAAAGACGGACAAAAGAAAGACCGGCTAAATTTCTAGGTTGCAGTCGTGGAACTAAAACTTGGATTACTCGTAAGAACTCTAGCATGATAAATAAAAGCACAACAAGGAATGATTCCCCATAGGAACGCATGCAACAGTAGTAGTCCCCCAATTCTCCACTTTGGCGTTGGAAAAGAAGGCCCAATGTATTGAGAACCGCACCATCGGTTGCAGCTCGACCAATCGTACCCAGGTTTTCCAAAATTCCCGAACCTTTCAAATGAAAAAAAACCGAGGGGGAGGGTCTGGGGGAGAGGGAGGGATGGCAAGCAACGCATACCCGGGCCAATGATTGGCACGCATTTTCCCTTTCTATCATACGGACGGGGTTGCAGTACCGTAATCATTACGAAAAGGGCTGCCTATGATAATAATCGGTATCATTCAATTTCCAAGTTGATTTTCTGGATGCTGCTGCTGCTGCTGCTACTGCTGTGAGAATATGCCAAGAGGACCTTGATTACATTGTGGTTGTTATAATAAGAATTCGTGCAGTGGGAAAAATCTGCAATTCAAATAAAGTAAGATCCAAGTTTCTCCTTCCATTCTCTTCCACCAAAAAGGTGCACTTTGACTTCTGCACCAACCAACCGACCGACCAACCGACCAACCCCACCCATCCCACCCATACATACGATACCACCCACACACCCAACCGGCCACTTCTCCGTTTTAGGGCAATCTCGATTAGATCTGCCCGCCTTCCCTTCCCTTCCCTTTCCTTCCCTTCACTTCACTTCACTTCACTTCCCACGTCTCGTACGTCCACTTGCTCCGTGGCAGCCTAGGCAACGCAACCTGTCAACGACAATCAATCAATCAATCAATCCATAGTTTCTATATTTAGAAAACAATCTCTGATAGCCTTGTGTGTGAGAGTGTTGGGGGGAGGGGGGTTCAGGATTCAATCATAATATGATGGCTGTTAGAAGCTCCGCCAGGAACGGACCGGGGCAGTAACTTAACCTTGATCTAGGGTAGGCTGGTGTAAGGCAAGGCGTGCATGATGATAATATTATTATTATAAAAAGAAAGAAGGAAAAAGAGAAAGAAGAAGAAAAGAAGTGTGACGAAATAACTAGGTCCTTTATCACATTACGAGTATAGTACTTATTGTAGAGCACCATACTGTGGTATCATACAGGCAGTGAATAGATCGGGTTAGTGGATGACATAATAGATACACTGCAACTCAATCACAGTAGTAGGCGGTGGGGGGGAGGATTTAATTCCCAAACTCTTGTCCGCGGTAAGGTGATCCGTACAGCTTGGTGCGGCAAACTTGGTATTGGTATATATCATGTTTCGATAGACTACCCAACTGGTCGGGGAATATAGGGAGGGCGACGTTGGTCTGATGCGCGTGCTTTGTGCTATAATTAGAGTTTATTGTAAGGAGGGAAGGCTTTAAGTTTGGGATAGTCTAACGGATGGCGAGGTTGCGGTAACGGTACCGAACTGCGTACTTTTGGGGTCATCATGTTGGGGCCATGGGAGGTGGATCGATCAGATAATGATGTGATCTGATATGATTTCTGTCGGAAAATAATTTTAAAAAAATAATTGAAAGAAACTGAAAAGTCTTTGGGTGGTTTCGGGTATTGTGCTGCAGGCATATCATTCACGAATTATCACTCGAAATATTCAATTGTTGCAAGCTTTTGGATCCGGTTTCTTGCCCTAGGAGGTAGGGAAGGAGGGAAGAGAGTACGTGAAAGGTCGGGTCTTAGATTGAAAGGACTGACGTTCTAGCTTGCGACGCCGACACACCCGTCAGTTCCCACCCACCTCGTCCTTCTTGCCCCGCCCCCACTCTTCATCGCCATCATCACCATCGTCACCATCATCACCATCACCGTCAAACTCGACCCCTGCTGAGGCTTAATATACCAAACTACCAACCAGCCATCAGCAAACGCACGCACAATTACAATGTCAGCAATAATCCGCCTCCGCCCAAACCGCATCGTCCTAACCCCGGATGAAGTCCGTAACCTGCGCCCCCGTGACACAAGTACCAGCAGTAGCGGCTCAACACCATCCCCGGCCGCGGTACTAGCGTGGGACCACAACATCACCCGACGACGTGCCCGAGCAAGGGCGTCTCGCAAGTACTGTGCTGAGGCGCTAGACCTGAACGCACCGGAATTGGAAGAGGGCAGTGAAGGGAGTGTGAAGATTCTGGAAGATGAGGATGTGAGGGGGTGGAGTGGTGGTGGAGGAGGGGGTAGTGGGGAAGGAGGCGGTAGGGAAGGGGTGGTTCTGGAGGGGAGTGCAGAAAGTCTGATTTTGCCGTTTGCAGACGTTGACGTGAGAGGAGTGCAGGAGGGGGTGCAGGTGGAGGAGGGGGGGGGAAGGGTTCAGCGTGCCGGTTCGGATGGTGGCGATGCTAGCGCCAGCGCAAATGGCAGCGGCAGCAGTGGTTCTACCTCTTCTCCCCCGGGCACAGGGGATGTGGATGACGTACTGCAGGATTTCATTGACATAGCATACCTCGCAGACGTCGATTTTGATCCGCCAGATTCTCCACTATCTAGCCCTCCAACTATAGAAACATACCTGGACGGTGCCACTGCCGCTCTAGCTTCTCTAGATATCTCGACCGCAGCCACCACCACAACAGGCACGAAGACTCCCACTTCACTCCGCCGCTTCGCAGAACGCGAGTCGTCATCCCCGGGGGATGGAGTCTCGGGTCTGTCCCCGAGACATAAAGCTGTTGAAAGGAAAAGATTGGCAAGGTATAGGGATAGAAGCCGCTCTGGAGAAGGTGCCCGCTTGCGCAGATCCAGGACTGCAAGTGGAGGATTCGATGGGGATGATGAGAGGAGCGATAGCGGTAATGACGGAATTTTAGAGGACCACGATGATGATGGCGCTACTTATGGAGTGGGAGATAAGAGAGGAATGAAGGATGTGGATGCTAGTACTCAGACGGAAAAGGTGGAGGAATGGGAGGGAAAGACTGCCACTACTAAAACCTCCAGGTAGTCCATGAGAGAGTGTCTTATGGTGGGAGATTGATCGATTGTGCCGGCTTTATCGCTCTTCTGGCATTGCATTGCATTGCGTTGACTTTGGCTGAATTCTAACCATAGGTGACTTGCTTTTCTTTATTTTGCCGTGGCTGGAGTAGAATCCTGAGGATCGCTTGTTTTTGCTTTGATTTGCTTTGCTTTACTTACCAGCTTGCTTGAGAGTTTGCAAGTTTGACGCCCCCAATATAATGGGGTGCCTGAGAGAAAGCCCCAAAAGCCAGTACATTACTTGATTAATGAATTAATCCCATGGCTTGGCTAACTTGCTCGGAACGCTACAAATCACGTGCAAACAGAAGCCAAAGGCAAACTCGAGTGATTATTCGTGTCCTAAGCAGAGGCTGCATGAGGGATGGTTGAGCAGGGCCCCCTCTAGGGCTCACACACCCGGCCTGGTTGGGTCGGGTCTAGTCTAGTCCGGATATAACTGTAAGCCGCACATAATAATATTATTATCATACGAAATATCGTTACACGGAAATTCAAATCAATCAATCAAATGACAGCACAGTATATCATACTAAACGCACACAGAGAGAACAGCCACATCACGCCTGAGAAAAAAAATGAGAAAAACCGCAAAACGACAAACTCCGGGAGAGAAAGAAAGAAAAAAAACCCTGCTCGTTCCATTCCGTTACCCTGCCCGCCCGACCGGTAAACAAACAAACATTCCAAACTTAGTCCACAGGCTAATCAACCAACTGACCGACCATTCCATAACCTCGCGAAATGAGATCTATCTTATACATAGCTCAAAGTGAAGGGCCCAATAGGAGAGAAGGGGAGGGAAAAGAAATAACAAGAAACTATAGGGAGGGGGGAGGAGTAGCAAGAAGACGTGCCCCCTGTTTTAGAGCAAAAAGAGGGGAAGCGCGCCCTTAAGCTTGCCTAGTGACAGTTCTCTTCTTCAGCTTCTCCTTTGCAACTTCAACTGTGGTCCCAACGTTCACATCAGTCCCCTCGACCCGGACCTTACCGTCAGCATCCACTTCAATGTTTTCTTTCTTTTCCTTCTTTTCCCTCCTCTCCTTCTTGGCCGGCTTGTCCTTCTTTGTAAACCTTGAGCTGACGGTCTGGATCATACGATTGAACCAGTAATAGTTTAGCAAGTTCAAGATGGCGTTTGAGCTGAGGTAGGCTGTGATGAGCCAGAATGGGATACTCTTCCCAGCAAATGGGTGGGCGACGATCTCATCGGTTTCAAGGTGGTCCGGATGGATGAGGCTATCGTCCGATGGGCGCAGGACCGATGGTGGGTTGTTGTAGAGGGCGTAGAGGTCACCAAAGACGAGCACTGCGTTCCATGTGCCCCAGATGAGACGGCAACAGAAGAAGCTGGTTAAAAGGAAGAAGCCGTTGATCAGTTGGGTAAGTGACCCGGTCATTCCTGTTTTATCGCAGAACCTTATTGGTTGCTTAGCATTGAACAAGCGGGGGATAGGCAAGAGTTCGGGGGTGAGGTTTTACCAGTGAATATTGAGAAATGGACTAGAAATCTCAAATAACACAAATACGGATGCCCAGTAATTGACAAAAGGTCGCTAAACTCGCGGCGAAATAAAGTGTTAGCTAAAAACCCTTGTATCGCCATTAAACGAAAAAATTAAAAAAATAACACAAAAAGTGAATACGCACAAAGCCCAAGCTGAAGACCGTCGCGGCACTCGCGGCATGTGCTAGAAACCCCAGCCCAAAGATGTCCAAATGCCATGCACTCATAAACAGGTCCCAAATGAAGTATCCTTCGGCGTAGGCTTGAACGGCGCCTTGAATCTGACTGTATCCAAAAGTTCGTTTCAACATCGCAGCCTCATCCTTGCTCCACGCGTCCCGCTCCGGATCATTGCAGGCGGCCCATATCGCTAAAACGCAGATGAAGGTGCTCTGAATAAAGGAGACAACATGCACGTTCCAGTTGACCTTTGTCCGTTTGTCGAAGTTGCGGTAGGTTTTCGGGAGGGCGATAGAGGAAAGTATCGGTGAGATAACAGCAAAGATAAAGTGGTACACTACGAATGCTGCTATCACCTGGTGGATGTGAAGCGGGAGTGAGTGGAAACCGATCTTGGTGGCATAGGGTTTGACCAACTCGGCCAGAGCCGGTGGGCATGGAGCGAATAGAATCGATGAAGCCATGTTGGGGGGCTCAACTTTAAGCTTTCGCCAGGGTCGACCAGATGTGGGGCTCAAGAGTGAAATAATGACGACAATGTGAGCGATGATGAATGCAGGATAACCCGACAGACTAACGAATCTCGGTCTGCTCGGGGGAAAGAATGTGGGACAAGAAGATGAGGAGCAGTGATGGGGGGGGAGCTTGAGAGTCGAGGTGGTGATGAAGGAGAAGAGGAAGAGAAGGAAGGAGGGGGAAGAAAGGCAAAATGGAAAGCCAGCTAGGCCACCATAAATGGCTGTCAGAGGTAAGATAATCCACTCCGGAGCCCGAGGGGCTTGGAGTCAGGGAAGAAGGGTGGAAAGGGTTTGCAAACGCACATAAGGGACAAAAGGGAACACGCTTCACCACTTCTTGCGGTCAGTCACGCTGTCACTTACTCACCCCCAGGGTTGTACGGTACTTGTAGTTCTTTTGCGTTAGTGGTTGTTTTTAAGTACCGTATCAAGACGGAGCAGGACACGCAAGCCAACGCTTGAATCAACAGCCAAACCACACAAGAGTGCCAAGTTGTTGGGGTGACCCTGTGACCTCACATAGAAAGTCACAGGACTTTGAATCGTCCTGTGACTTGCGGAGTAACGTGACATCCCGAATTCTTGGCAATTATTAGCCTTTTCATTGATGGGTCTTGGATTCTTGGCAACCTCAATTCGTGTCGTGAAGTCACAGAAGATCACTCGCTTCTTTGGCAGGAAAATAATAATAATTAAAATAATAATAATTAGTAACCCGGACAAAGACGTCGCAAGCTTCTACGGAAACCCCGTGCTTTCCACCTTCTAGCCCTACTCTTGTTCTTCCTTGCGCTCTCTTCCTCTCGCCCTTATCGCGCCTTTATCGCCTCCCCTCCTTCCCTCCCCCCCCCCGCCTAACAAACGTCTTATCGTGACTTATACTGTTTCAATTCATATCCAATCCCGTTCAATTCGAATATACAATATGACTGAACCAATTCAAGGTAGCGATGGTAAATTCTACGACTTGACTCTGGATCCCGATACCGATTACAACACTCTCTCTTTTCTTGCTAAGCAATCGAGTCCGTCCTCCATAGAACTCATTCACCAGGGAGCCTCCAGCGACGCTGCTGCTATTTCCGGGCAGTTGGACCACCCTATGACAGAGTCCGCTCATGGGAGGGCCTCCAGTGATATTGCTGCTATTTCCGGGCAGTCGGATGACCCAATGATGGAGTCCATTCATAAGAAAGGCTTCAACGATACTGCCGGTGACGCTCATCGCAAGACCTTTGATGGGTTTGGTCTGTAGGTTTACATCTCTCATTTTGTTCCTTCCTACTTTTCCTCCTATCTTTTATCCCTCTAATTTTAACCTCTCCTTGTACTGAGAAACTCGGCATGACCAACTAAAATATTTTCTGCGCTCTACAGTCCCGAGCCTCTTTTGAGAGCGCTGGCCTTGTTGAACTTTAGATGGCCTTCAAGAATCCAGGCCAGAACCATCCCAATTCTCTTACAGGACCCTCCGAGAAACCTGTTGGGACAATCTCAGTCGGGAACCGGAAAGACCGCCGCATTCGTTATCACCATGCTCACTCGCATCGATCTGACCAAGGGCTCCACCCAGGGACTCGTCCTTGCCCCCACCCGCGAGCTTGCTAGGCAAATAATGGATGTTGTTCAGGGGCTCGGACAGTATATGGGTGTGAAGACGCAATTTGCCATCCCAGCCATGTTTGCGAGAGGAAGGGAATTCGAGGCCCACATCGTCGTAGGAACCCCGGGAACTACCTTGGACTGTGTTAGAAAAGGGCACCTGAATCTTGATCACCTCAAGATGTTGGTTGTCGACGAGGCGGACAACATGCTCGACCTACAGGGGCTAGGCGAACAATGTATTCGTATCAAATCGTAGGTATCTGGATTTCTGCCTTTTCCTTCTTCTGGAGTTAACTGAGCTACTATAGTACCATACGCCATAACGTTCAAATCTTGCTCTGGAGTGCCACCTTCCCTAAGAGGATCGTTGAATTTAGCAAGAGATACGCACCGGATTGTCTTACCATGACTCTTGAGCACCACGAGTTGACGGTTGTTGGCATTAAGCAAATGTACATGGACTGCCTAAACGCTGAAGCTAAATTTGGCGTTCTGGTACAGCTCTACCATGTTCTAACCATCGGATCATCAATTATTTTTGTCCATGTGAGCGGATCCCAGCAAGAATTTAGTTTGGGTTGCTAACTTTTACTAGCGGCGCGATGATGCAACACGTATCGCGGAACGTATGGCCAAAGAAGGGCATAAAATATCTGTGCTCCATTCTGCGCTTGAGAATGGTGGGATAGCCCGTGATAAGGTCATCGACGACTTCCGTTCCGGCCGCACAAAGGTTTTGATTACGACCAACGTTCTAGCTCGTGGGATCGACGTTTCCACGGTCTCCATGGTCGTCAACTATGATCTCCCCATGGACAAGGATGGGAAGATTGATTTCCCAACTTACCTTCATAGGATTGGCCGCACTGGAAGGTTCGGGCGGATTGGTGTTAGTATTAGCTTCGTTCATGATCCAGTCAGTTGGGAACAGCTCTTGCAAGTCTCGGACCATTTCGGTGTCCAGATTTCTAAGGTTCCTACCGGCGATGTCGAGGTTGGCTCACATTTCATTCGTGGCGATATCTTCAAGGCGTAAGCTAATTTGGGGTGAACAACAGGAACTTGAGAGGATTGTTAATTCAATCCTTAAGCATAACCAGGGCATGCTTCCTGCTGTCACTCAGGAGGATAGTATACACGCGCGTCCGGTGCCCCATGCCAATGCATACTATTAAAATTCTTGTGCCAGCTGTTAGGTAGATTTCAGATAGTAGCTGGTTTGCTTACAATTGAAATTTCATCTTTTTTCAACTCGTTTCATTCGAGAGTTAGCATTTTCGTCTCCATTGTGAGGGGTGATTGAGGGGACATACACACTGTCGCTATGGCTTGCCATCCATCCGTAGAGCACCGGCAGGTAGCGTTGGTGCTGTTGATAGGTTGTAAGTTCTGCTAAGCTAACAACTGTATATTTAAGGATACCGTGACCTAATGCGTACTCTTACAAAAGTATTCCCCACCCTCCCCAATAGCCTCATGCAGAAAGGCCTGCCCATCGCCCCCCTCACCCCAAGTTGAGCGAGCCTCGGCAGTACCACTATACCATCTCCCTCCATCCAATGCGTCACAAAGTCCCGGAAAACCTTAAGCCACCTCTGCTCCAAATCCTTTACGTGGGGGGGAAATTCCCACCGTACTTCTCCCCCTCCCCTCACTCAAACACCTCTCCTTCAAGATCCTCTCAACCGGTTTCCAAAAGGCAATCCCCGAAAGGCACCGGCCTGGGTCCACACACACATCGTAGCTCCGCTCAAACCGAGTATCCTGGATCCTGATGACAGGCAAAGCTCCTCAGGCGCACGTCGTGCTCGCTGGCATGGGAGCTGCAGCCTCTAGCGGGCTATTAGGCCGATGCGCGAACGGACTCGGCAAACACCAAATTCTCGCTAGCATCGTCAAAGGAGGGCACGTTCTTGCTGTGGAAGGGCTTGCGCAGCCAGCAGGAGGTGTGTGCTGTTGTTTTTTCCTTATAATATGTTTCATATGTATATTTCTACTGATAATATCGTATATTTCTCTACTTGGTATGCGTTCCCAGTTTCACCTGTACACGGCGGACATTACTACAGCTAAGACATAATTGCGTATATTTCATTAATATTTCATGATAACAATTAGAGGTTTTCTTATGTGTTTCCTTATCTGGTGTTCGGGATATCACGGTTGTTTATGCATTACTTTATGCATCTTTCTTGGTCATATCATGCATGATTATTCCTAATTATTCCCTCACACCCCTATGGATTTACGCATACTTTATTGGGATTTTCTTGGCAGGTTTACAGGGTCAAACATGGTTCGCACTTATGTTTCTTACTATGTTTTTCCTTATGTTTCTTTGTTATATGGAGAGTGCACTTCCTGTATAAATACTGAGGTTACCGCCCATCTCGCTTAGAAGAATAAGAACCAGAATACCAACCAATCTGCTCTCCTACCACACAATTCCTCCTCACTTAGCGTGCAACGCAACCCCCTCGCACTTGAGTAGTATTCTCCACATAGCAGTATAGATTGTGCACCATAGCCATATTTTGAACATGTGCAAGCCCAAGAGGCGTTTTCAGAGCCTGCGCCCAAGGCTCAGGCGCCTGGGGCGTTTGCGCTCTTTGAGGGCGTATGATGTTGTGCGTCTAAAGTGCAGACCTGGCTAGAGGCAACATGTAACTTTAGCACTCAACCCTGTGAGAAATGAAGGCTATATTATCAAAAAGGTTGTAATTCCTCGGGGTCCTATGGTCAATTCCTTGAATTTTTTGGTTTTTATGGGAATTTTATTTTGTTTGTCGTATGATACAGATATATCAGAGCACTTATTCCTCGCAAGGGTTGAGTGCTAAAGTTACTCGTACATGTTGCATCTGGCCAGGTCTACTGGGGGTGGGGGTGCGATGTGCCTTTGTAGTCTTGGCTAAGGAGGTTCCCGGTGTGCCCTGAGGTGTTTGATAGGGTAGTGAGAGCAGTCATGTCCGAGTCGCTCGATCGGGCCCACGGAAAAACTCTGTTTAGTAGTTACCGTGTTCGACCGGGTAACTGAACACACCCGTGATATTGAACACCTCCGGAAGCACTCATCAAGCAGAACTTTGTGCAACATCCGAAGCGAAGGCATGGCAAGGTCAGGCAAATTAGCAGGTGAGAGAAGTGCGGAGCGAGAGAGAAGGATTTCAGGAGCACGAAATGAGATCCAAAGCGCAAAGCAGCCAAACTGGGCAAAGATTTCTTGCAAGTACAGGATTTCCCGAACTACTTTATACAACCGATATTTCCACCGCACGCAAGGGTGGAGAGATGCTCATGTCTTTCAGCAAAAGCTTTCTAAAGAGGAGGAGGAAGAAATAGTACAATGGGTAAAAAGAATGGGGCGGGCAGGTATGCCTCCAAGACAGCGACATTTGGTGGATTTGGTGGGAACGATACTGCAGCATCGGGCAGACCACGGAGCTGAAGAGAGGATTGGAAAGCGATTTACAAATCGATTTCTCAACCACTATCCCGAGCTAGGAAAGCGACTAGCAAGGCCCTTATCCAGCGAGCGGGTATCTGCTACCGATTCCTTATCCATAAACCACTTCTTCGACCTTTTAGCTGATGTTAAAAGTCGGTTCAAGATCCATCTACGAAATATATAGAATGCAGATGAGAAAGGTTTTTCTCTTGGTGTGGGTAGCAAGGAGCAAGTGATCTCCGAGTCCTTAAATCACTTTCCCCGATTGGTACAAGATGGAAATAGGGAATGGTTTACCCTAATTGAGAGTGCGAGTGCTAAAGGGAATACACTACCCCCATTTATTATATATAAGGGAAAGACACATCGATTTGCATAGCATGACTATGAGATCAGAGATGAGGCAGCCTTTGCAAGGTCTTCCAATGGGTGGGCTGACCAAAAGGTTTCTCTATCTTGGTTGAAACATCATTTTGATCGATATACTCGACTTTCAAAGACAGAGTCCTCCTCCGCTCAACCACCACCACCTCCACACAGCCTTCTCATATTGGACAATCATACCTCTCATGATCACTTCTACTTTCTCGATTATTGTCTGCGAAACAACATTCATGTCCTCTTCTTCTCCGCTTATTCCTCCCATATTCTCTAACCTCTTGATATCTCAGTTTTTTCCCCCCTCAGGCGATACTATATGGCCGAAATTGATGAATTTACTCGCCTGAATGGCTACTACACCCACATCACTCGAGCAGATATGTTTCCTATGGTGCAACGAGCACGCAAAAAGGCCTTAACTAAGGCAAATATTATCCATGATTTCGAACATGCTGGCATATACCCATTTAATCGGTCCAAAATGCTTCTCCAAAATCAAGCTCGTACCACCACACCACCTATCCCTCAGCGCCCAGGACTGCGCTCAGCTTCCTCCATTGTCAGAGACAAAAAGATTGACTCTACAATTGATTTTCTTGCCCTCAGGCTTCAAGATCCTACTTCCAACAAGGAGAAACTATGTACAGAACTTTTGAGTATAGCAAAATCGTCAATTGCAAGAGCAACTATTGCTGAGGATGCACTAAGGAAGATGAAGGCTGGGCAGAAAAGGCAGAGGGGTAAAGGAGGTCGTCGGATCTTGAGTCGTGCCCGTGTGATCGGAAGAAAAGAGGTTGAACGCGCCCGGAAGCATCTTTTGGCAGAGCAGGCACGCCAGAAAGCTCAACAGCGGAGCAAAATCAAAAAAAATCCCCCCTCCAATAAACCAAAGACCCGCTCCAGACGCCAGCATCTACAGAATTCCGATACCATTTGGGCCGATGATACAGAAGTTGAAAATGCCGTTGAATTGTTGATGGCTGAGGAGGCCAATTCCGATGACTCTTAGGTGTTCTCGAAGACATTTTGGATTATTTCAATAAAGTTTATGGTAAGTTCAATTGGTCAAACCCAGGTCTCTCTTTTAATTAACAATCTTGGATTGCCTGCATGTTTGGTGGAATCGGTGAAGGGTGGAAAGAAAGCACGGCATCATGGGATATCACTCGGACATTTTCCTTCCTATGTATACAGTCACTCTTTTTTTTCTTCCTATTTATTCACTCTGCCCGCTCCCCACTTTCTTTAAATGTTACATTTCTACGGTCGCACAACTGGGTTGCGGAATTATCGTCATTTTTCTAGCTCTGTAGATAAGGTTCAATATCACGGGTGTGTTCAGTTACCCGGTCGAACACGTTAGCTTGGCGCACACACTTTAGCACATAAGCCGCCTCTCATGTAGACTAGACTAGTAACGAACAACCACACCGATTTTCCACTTTTCTAAAAAATTGGCCACGTAACCTCCTTGTGATCCGTCACATTCTGGTTTTCAACGAGTTGCGTTCCTTGATGATTCCTATCGTCCCCTTTCTCGCGATAGCTTCAAGTCTTTAACTTCAAGTACTCCGCTGGGCTCTGCTTGATTTTAATTCTTTCCTTTCGATTACGATCGTTTGGAATCTCGAGGTTCCTCATCTTTCCCCTCTGCTTTCTTCTTCCTTCGGTCGGCTTGCCCTCTGCTTCTTCCTTCCTTTCGGGGTTAACGCACCTGCTTCTTCCTTCCTTTGGTTGAGTGCTGGCGGTTTCCTCCCTTCGGTTAAGGTTGAAAGGTCGGTGGTTTTTTCCCATCGGTCGGTTAGTCGTACGGTCGGTCTTCTGTCGGTCAAGTTGATCGTCATGGTTAAGCGAGGCTCCTCGACCTTTTCTGCCGCCGCGGTCGCGAGATCGGGTCTGGCTCTTGGTCGGACCGTCGAGAAAACTTTGGCTCTCGAAGCTGAGGTTTCCCGCCTCCGCCATCACATTTCCGTCCTCTCCCGTCGGCTGCATTTGTCGAGTCTGGAGAGTGAGTCCCTCCGCCTTGAGCTCGATGCTCTTCGTTCGGTTGCTCCCCTCTCTCGTGAGGGTGACGGTGCTGAAGCCTCTTCTCCTCTGCGTGAGGGGGTGGCTGATGAAGTGGCGGTGCTCGCCCCGGTGGCTGAGCCTGCTGCGCCTACGGTGGCGTCCCTCGGGGCGCATGTGGAGGCGTTGACGGTGACTACTGTGACTTCCGCTGTCATGGCGCAGGAGCCTGAGCCCGGTGTGGCTGAGCCAGTGTTATCGGTGGTAGTACAGGTTGAACGGTCGCCGTCGGCTGATGGGGCTGTTGCCGAACGTCGCCCGCGTCGTGTGCGCTGGGTGGACGATGAGGCTGGCATGGCTTCTCGGAAGGCTCGGGTGATTGAGGTCTCCTCGTCGCCTCCTCCGGTTCCCGCTGGTCGTACCAGTTCTCCGGTGGCTTCGGCTGCTGGGGGGGGAGGATCCGATCGTCATGATGGTGATCCTGGTTTTATTACCGTCGGCCGTGGTCGGCGTCGGAAGGGGCGTGGTGGGCGCCATTAAGATTGTGTTGGGTTTCTTTTGTCGTGTTTGCGTGACCGGTTTGCTGGAATGTGGGCCTGGTTGTGGCTATGACCTCGCTTACGGTAGTGTTTGATGGATGGCTATGGGAGGTGGATTTTATTTGTTTGTACCCTAGTTGGGTGGTTTATTTTGTGATTCCCGTGTGCTGGCCGGATACTCGGACTTCGGTCTACGAATCGCGCGGGTGGTACTTTTCCAGATGTACTGCGGGCTAGGCGGGTTGGACTGGCGTACTCCTTGGAACGTACTGCCGTATGGTTGTGCAAGCCCGGATAGGTAGTCGCTCCATTAGCTTATTAGTTATAAATAAAGATATTGAAACCACACCGAGGAAAGCAAGCCAATCAACAACCTTTTTTTTCCTTCTTAATTCGTTCAAGCGCATAGCTCCCTACTTCACCCTTGTCAAGGCCTTTAGGCAATTCATCGTCTGGTCAACTTTCCACCTGTTTGTCTTCCGGTATATCAATAGGTCACACATACGCACAGGAGGGTGATTTCGGCACGCGCGACACACCATCCAAACTAAACGGGTCCTGCGAAATCAGCCCAACACCGGGCATCGAAGTGGGGGGGAGGGTGTAGTTTATATTCTAAGAAGTGGGGAGATTGAGGCTGGTTTCGCGCTCTGGGGTGTTAAAGTTAGTTCGATGCTGCAGCATGGCAACCCGGTGGCTTGAGCGTGGAGGCCGTTGATGAGGATGGGACGGGGGGGGCACCTGGGCGGAGGGGGTGGGCTGTGGTGGGATTGAGTACCGTAGTTGGGCTGGTCTAGTTGCGCATTGGAAGGATTCCCCATCATACATTATCATTCAAGCACGGTACCGCAATGTCCCGAACGAAGTGAAGAGTACGTTTATCCCAAGGGTAAAAAAGAAGCGAGGAGGAAAGGGGCGAAACCAATGATATCTGAGTTAGTCCTTTTTCTCTAGATCTTTATTCGAGATAGCGTATCTGATAAGATAGGGCATCTTTATAACATCATATAGTTATACGAGTATTTTACTCGAGTAGACAATGGATTTATCGCGAGAGGGATGACGTATTCAGCACATGCAAATAACGTGATGACACTGCGTGGCTATTTGTCTGCTAGACTGAGTCCATTAGCGCATCCGGTAGTACCGTGGATCTGGCAGGGCCGGATCTAGGCGGGGGTTTAATAAGGATTCCACCTTTTTTTTTCTCGTGAGGGTTGAAAGGGTTTCGATTTATCATGTGGGCTTTTGGTGGAGTATGTGATAGAGGTTGTCGTCGTTCCAGCGGAGGGCTTGTTTGGTGCACGGTAGAGTCATCATGTTTGAGTGGTATCATAATATTGTGGTAGGTTAATCCGGCATGCATGATGCCCTACAGGAATTGGGAGGTTCAGGGGTAATTTTCGCAATGTTGTGTTAAGCTTCGGTCTGGCGGACCGCGCGATATATGGGGAGTTGGAGAAAGTGCAATGCTGAGATGTCTCATTTGCAACGGAAACGCTGCAAAGGTCTGAAAAGACCGCTTTCATGGCGTGCCAAGCAGAGTCTTATTCTCCCGTGTGCTGAGGGAGTCTTTTATGAGGGGTGGGGAGGGGTTACGAGTGGGGCGGTCACACCTGCTCACTCGGGATTTTGCTCCGCCTCCAGGGTCATAATGTCCAGTAGTATGGCACCTGCTCATTGCAAGAGTAGGCCGGAGATATTGGCACCGTTTTAGCCTAGGAAATTACAGGATTTCCGGTCACTTTTGGAATGGGCGAGTACTTTACCCGTGCCCTAAATCTTTCCTAGGAATCTCTCGAGTCTGGTCCTAATCATAGCATAATCTATGCTTCATTAAAGTGCACACATCTTCCACCCCTCAACTCAACCAACCTACCGGTATTTCATCTCTCGGCAAATCTCAGTAAGATGTATCGTGGAACATGCAAGATTACCGCCGGTATCCTACCACCCCTACCCAACCTTACGGTACAAACACACTCGAGAGTTGGAGGTAAAACCCAAAACCGAGTGATATCGTACGACTTTACCGCATTTCCCCTAAGAGCGTTGCACCGTTGGAAATACCATACCGTACTGTAACCCGGTCGGTGGCTGAGCTCGGACGCTCGCATACGATGAATGCATATTTAAGTGGAGATTCCTGCAGCCGTGCGCAAAAGGACGGATGGACGGAAAAGTCTGTTCCCGGGTTTGAGCAAACTGCTTGGGCGCGGGCGCGGGTGTGGGTGCGGGTGTGGGTGCGGGCGTGGGATTGGTTTGGGAGGGGGGATGGGATGGATGGATGTTTGGAGCCACGGTGGCGATAGCATAATACCGTTTTAAGTCTTGATTGTATGTACTCGGGTGTCAGGGTTAGTCCGCGAACACCAGGATTTATTCTGAGCATGAGCTAAAGTGGCAAATATCCAATAGAAACCTTGAATAGATAGTTCAACCAATAGTAAAGCAGAAAGCGTTCGAGGAATTCTTCTGGTTTTCAACACACACCCCTTAGTGCGTGCGCTATTCCTAATATCGTCGTTAGCTTTGTCAGCCCTGTGTTCGCGGACTAGCCCTGGTATCCGAGTAAATTACTAGTACTGTATTTGCGCAGCAGATCGTTCGCCGGAGGGTGAAGTGGTGGCGGGAATCTGTGCAGTGCTGTGCTGTGCGGTACTCCGGCGGTGGTACTCTATTTATGCATTGAATACTTTGTATTGTGCGATAGTGGGCCAGAGACTAAAAGAGTATGATTGATTAGCTGTGGGGTTAGTCCAATTCGTCAATACTTCTATCATACCGGTATACCGTAGTAGGATACGATTATATTCCGTGGCGAGGGCGGGGGGCGAAGGGGGCTCGTGTGGCTGAAGTAGCACTAGGACTATCCCGTGCACCGGTTTTCATCCTAGTTGTGTTAATTTACTTGAGCACGATAGCCCGTTGAATTTCTCTCCTGCTTTGCCTCTCTCTATCCTCCGCCGCGTTTCTTCATTCTTACTTTCGTAAGCAAGCGAGGCCTCTGCTAAGCTGAGCTGAGCTTCCTCCCCCCCTTCTCTCCCGTCTCCCCTTTACTTCTCTCTGAACCATTTCCTTATCTTCTTTAAAGGAAACAAAAAACTGAACCTTATAACCGTTCCAATGTCGACGACCATCCCCGATGCACCAACTTCACCTCCTCCGGCTCCTCCGTCCACCAGTAGCACGAACAGTGGCCAACCCCAGCAGCCGAAACGCTCACTATTTGGGTTGAAAAAGAGGTCGGCGCAAAACCTTGGTGCCTCGTCGTCGTCAAATACCCTCGCTTCGACCGGGAGCTCGCTGAGGAGCGGGGAAAGTGCGGAGAGTTTGGACAAGGCTTCCGCTGGCGCTACGGGGTCTACTGTTACCACTGTCACCACCTCTGGTGGCGGGACAAGAGGGGCGGAAGGAGGAGGGGGGGTGAAGAAGAGGAAGGGTGTTTTCGGGAGAAAGGTAAAGAATGATTCGGGTGGCGCGAGCTTTACGAGTATTGAGGAGGATAAGAACAGTGAGGGGGATGGTGGTGAGAATAATAAAGGAGGAGGAGGAGGAGGAGGAGGAGGAGGCGGGGATTCTCTAAAGGAGAATGGGAGGGAACGGGGCGCCAGTGAGGATGATAGGAATACTGGTGGTCTTCTGTCTGATTCGGATGAAGATATGTAAGTTGGGGTTCGCTTGACTTGATTCACCGGTTTTTTGCCCTCACACCGAACATGTGTTCTATTACTACTGTATGCATTCTTGTGGATTGCCTTGGATATAAGCTAGTCTTATTCCCACGAACGTTTTCTTTTTTCTTTCCAATTTCCTTCCCTCACTCTTTGTTTTTCTTTCCTCCTTCCTTCCGTTCCTTCTTATTAATTTTCCTTTCTTCCTTTCTTCCTGTCTTTGCTTTATTTGATTATTCACTTGCAGCTTGTCGCGACTGACATGGCTGCTGCTGCTGCCGCCGCCGCTGTCAGGCCTGCTCACCCAATTACGGATGCGTCCGGTTACCTCAAATCGACCTCTGCTCCTTCAAACGGACAACCCTCCCCACCCGGGTCCGGACGGCCTTCTCACGCTGCAACCTTTTCCCCGTACTCAAGTACAACCGCTACCGTAACCGCTGGAAACGCTAAACCTGAGATTGGAAGCGGTAAGAAGGGTTCGGGTGGTATTTTGGGTGTTCCATTTTTACGACGTAGCACCTCTCCCCAACCGCCGGAGAAACAGGCGAATACGAGTTCCAATAGCGGTGGTGGCCTGTCTACCATATTTTCTAGTAGTAATCCAAGTGTCCCCAACCAATCCTCACCCTCGTTGCCCTCGGCGGCTCGTCCCGCTACATCTGGAGGGGAAGCTAGTCGTATGTCCGAGGATCAAAACCGACGCTCTGGTCGTTCGTCCGTTGGAACCTCAGATGGAAGTGATATAGCTGCTGCAATGCCACCAAAGGTAGCCTCTACTGAACGCGATCCCAAACCTTGACCAAGTGTTTTGACTGAGACTCATGCATAGCCGATAACCACTTCCGAAAGCGGCGTGAATGCAGATGGGACTATAAAGACAACCATAACCCCGCCCACGCCCACAGATTCGCAGCAGCACTTCCCACCAAAGAGTCCAGTTGGTGCAGTGCAGGCTGGGGATAACGGCGTGAAGAAGAGGGGTAGAACAAATTCTTTGGGTAATATTCCTAGCAAGCTGTCCCAGAGTATGACGGCGCCCCTGACTCCTACAATTGAAGGTGGTGCTACTCCAGATGCAAGTCAACAGCCCGGTCAAGGCAATAATACGAGCGGCGGATTCTTTCAATCCATGTTTTCGGTCGCACAGAATGCAGCGACAACCCTAGGTAATACTATCGCTAATGCCAACGCTGCAAACACTGCCAGTGGAATCCGATCGAGGAGTGGAACGGGGAGTTCGGAGCCCGGGAAGGGCGAGTCTGGGGGTGAAATTGTGCTGCAGGGCGGAGGCTCTGGGGCCGAAGAAAAAGAGAGCGAGCCGCAGAAGCGGCCTGCCGTCGAGACGTTGGGCCAGGGTGAGCTTAGCTTGGGCAGCTTGGGCATACTCCCTAATTCGCAAAAATCGAGTGCGTCTCCCAGCGAGGGCCGGCCCTCGAGATCAGCAAGTGTTAATAGTCACGGGGCAAATTCGGAGACCGGAGATAGTCGCGCAATCGCCGGAAGCGGTGGGCCCGTGCTGCAGACCGGGGTTTCCGCTGTTCCAGTTTACCGGGCAGGGTTTGTTGATGGGGGGCTCAGTGATGAGGCTCTCCAATCCCTGGATTCTGCTGTCGGCCCTCGCGGTGGGTTCGAGGCTGCTGGAGAAAGCGCTTTTAACAGCCCCGTTGGTCCTAGCGGCTCTTATAGTTTGGAGAATTTAAGGAAAACACCCATGGCGGAAGATTCCGCTTTTATAGGCCGGGACAACGACTACACCCCGGAGAAGGGTCCCCTAAATCCTCTGGAAGATCGGGATGACACCTGGTCCGGGGATGCTGACCAACGGAGGTCTGGCAGTGTGAGAAGCGGCGGCCGGCGGAAACGTGGGTCGTCTGCGGCTTCCGGAGCGAACCCACAGCCGGTACCTAGACCTACCGGATTCGCTGTTGCGCCTAAGAGACGTAACCGGGAATTTCACGAGATGTTTAGGTCTGTGCCTGAGGATGATTATCTAATAGAGGATTACGGATGTGCTCTACAAAAGGAAATCCTGCTCCAGGGGAGGCTCTACGTTTCCGAGGGGCACATATGCTTTTACTCTAATATTTTTGGATGGGTCAATACATTGATTATCAGCTTCGATGAAATCGTCAGCGTTGAGAAGAAGAATACTGCTATGCTGTTTCCCAATGCGATTGTTATTCAGACACTTCATGCACGGAATGTCTTTGCAAGTTTTATATCCAGAGACAGTACTTATGATCTTATCGTTGGTATTTGGAAGATCGGACATCCGCAGCTTGTTGCCGGCGCTACTGGGGTTAGGCTTGAGGAGGGTGGGGATGCTGAGGGAGGTGATCAGGCGGATGGGGCAAGCGAATACGAGGAGGATGGAGACGGCGACGAGTATGAGGATGCTAGCAACGACGACCTAGGAGAGAGCTACACCGATGCTGGCGATGTGATGCTTTCTGATGATAAAGGCAAGAGCGGGGGTGGGGCACCCAAGTCAGTGAGCAGAAAGGCTAGCCAAGCGGCCCTAGGTGCATCCGGTGGGGACGGTAACGGCGCGGTGGTGGACTATCCTGGACCTCAGACTCACCCTCCGACGTCCTGCAATGATGACCACTACGACAGGCCACTTTGCGATGACATTATTCCTGCCCCGCTCGGGAAGGTTTACTCACTTGTTTTTGGCCCTGCCAGTTTCCCGTTTATGTCCCGGTTCTTGGCGGATGAGGAGAAGGTGCTTGAGCTCTCAATCCCGGAGAAGGGCGAGTGGATCGAAGGGCCCGATGGAAAGAAGACTCGCAGTTTCTCTTATGTCAAACCTCTTGGCGGTGGTATCGGGCCGAAGCAGACTAAGTGTAATATCACAGAGACTCTAGAGAATTGTGACTTGGAGGACAATGTCATTGTTACTGTTACTATCCAAACACCCGACGTCCCTTCTGGGAACATGTTTGTGGTCAAAACTCGCTACTGTCTTACATGGGCGGACGACGGCCAAACAAGGCTAGTGACAACTTGCACCGTCGAATGGTCCGGGAAGAGCTGGCTTAAGGGTAAATATGATCCCCCTCGAAGCAATTATCGCGGTACCGTGCCGACTAACCATCTCTAGGCCCAATCGAAAAAGGAGCCAACGACGGCCAGATCGCTTACAACAAAAACCTACGTATCGCACTCAAGAAGGAAGTCGAACCGAAGGAGCCCATCGGTAAGCAGGGTAAGAATAAGCTTAAGAAGCGCAAAAGGGACTTGAACGCCAGCGAAGCCATCGGCTCTGCTGCTGGTGGGACCATAAAAGGCCGCGAGGCGCAAGCAGCCGGCTTCGAGAGCTCCACAGATCAAGATAACTGGGGCGTTTTCACTCCATTGAAGACGTACCTGGGGCCCGTGGCGGACATCATCAGCCCATTGATCGGCGGCGCACCAGGACTTGTTGCAATATGCCTTGTCCTGACTGTATTCTTTTGGTGGCAAAGTCGTGGTGCCTACTCCCGGCATGCTAATACAGCTGTTGGCGGCGGTTCGGGCGTGCATCACCCACACCAATACTGGGACACCCTCTGGCGCTCGGAGGAGGACGGATTATGGGAGTGGTTGGAAGACCGCGTCGGAATCAACGAGGTCGTTGCCCCCCCTTCCCCCCGCGCGAATTCTTTCGAGAGGACTGCGCGATCGAGACGTGGTAGTGGTGCTGCAGGCGCTGGCTTGACTCAGGGTATGAAGCGCCGGGAGGTTGAAGATGCGATTGGAGTTATGGAGGAGCGGTTGGCGATACTTCGGAAAGTGGTTGAGGAGGGGAGGTATGATGGTGATGGTGCTGATTGAGTTGATTAGTTTGGAGATGTGGTTGGAGGTGGCAGGGACAGGACATTGCTTTGCCTTGCTTTTTGATTATTGATTCCTTGTGTAAGTCTACTCTCTTTCCTTGGTGCCTGTCAATCACAGCGTTTCTTCTTCTTCTTCTAGTTTGGAAAGCTGGCATGTTTGTTGCTCCTGGCGCTGGGTGTAGTTTAGTCTATTTCAGTAATTTTTACTTTGCTGATTCTTTTTTTTTCTTTCTATTTTTTATATTCACCATCATCACCATCACCGTTAAATTTTCTAGTTTGTTTATTGGAATATATTGGAATATCATTTATACCATAGCATACATAAAGTACGGGTGCAAAAGTACTCGTCCGGCAAAGCAACGGCAACCCCACTACCACTACAAATTTACTACCTATTCAACCACAACTGCTTAGATGCAAGGGGATGGTATACAAAGTATTGATTTTTTTGCTTTATAATTTTATATATAGCTTTCCTTATATTTATTGGATGTCTACACATATTTTCAGTTTATTCTAAGACAGCAGCCACTCTATTAGGCAGAGACTCCCACAACTTTTCCAGAAATTCACCTTCAATATCCTGAGCCCAAACCTGATTGAGGGCTTCTGCTAGATGTTTTCTAACAGTATGTGGACCCCCCTTGGTCTTGTGAATGTTGGGAAAGCACTGGTGCAGCTTTTCCTTCACCCTCTTCCAACAGTGCTCAATAGGATTGACGTCTGGGAAATTGGGTGGCCATTCCATAACCTGTATATGGTTTTCTGCAAACCAAGCCATAGTATCTCTTGCAGTATATATCTTTGCACCATCCTGCTGAAAGATAGGATCCCCAACTGTGTCCTCCACCTCCTGCCAGACATCAACTAAGCCATCCTCCAAAACCCCAATATATACAAATCTATCCACACTCTTCTCAAATATGGGAATCAGAGGACCCTTGTTTCTACCCCAAATACAAGCCCAAACCATCAGCTTTATTCCTGCCCCCTTGGTGACCCCATGAATACAGTCTTTGTGCCATTTTTCTTCAGGTGTTCTGAACACCCAAATACCCTTAGGATCTTTGGACTTTTCAACCATGCATTCATCACTAAAGATGACCCCTTCAAAGTCCTCCTTTGTCCAATTCTTATACTCCATAGCCCAAGCCAATCTCTTAACAGCATCCTCATCCTTTAGGAGAGCTCTTTTCCTAGCCCTCCACTTCTTAATGTTGACTGAGGCCAAAGCTCTCTTGACTGTATCAAGGGAGGCATGAGGAGCAACATCATTGCACAATTCTGATAAAGTCTGGTGGCGTGCCTTCTTAGACTCTCTGACTAGGCGGTGACAAGTTCTGATAGTGATAATTTTGGGTCTTCCAGGTTTTGGGAGGGTGTTTGCATCACCCCTCTTTTGGAAGCGATTATGGAAAGTTTGAACTGTACTCTTAGGACGATGTAAGAGCTCTCCAATTTCTGAAAAAGAGATTTCTTTTTTTCTCAGAGCAACAATTTGCCCTTTCTCAAACTCAGTGAGGTAGCTTGTCTTCTGGGGAGGCATTGTGGTTGAGGGGTGGTTGATTGGAGAGGTGCGGTTTTTTGAGGTGTCACTTGGTAACCACCGATCGGACGGATACTTTTGCCCTAGTACTTTATTAATTTTTTATGGTGGTCAAGTCGAGCAAAGTTAGTGTGCGAGTGATGTGTTATGATAACCTTTCTTTTACTATATTCAGTGGCCAACTTATCGGGATTTTTACTTGTACCGTGTAATTTAGGAAGGTACCCGGATTCGCTGATTAATTTGATAAGTTAAATTTCCCCTCCTTGATTGTGAAGGCCTATAAACGCCGGATTTGTATGATGGATAAAGGTGCTGTAAGTGCTGTGAGAAAGTGGAGATGAGAAGAAAATGAAAATGACTACTAATACAGTATTTTGTGATACCTTCAGCCCCCCCCCTCCTCCTCCCACTGCGTGTTCAATTTATGTTTTATCAAAGGGGGGTCCCAATCCATATAACGCCGCTACTGCCGCAACTATTCTGCCTCATCAACCCTGCTCAACTGCCCCCCATTACTCCCCCCACTACCCCCACGACCACCGGTCGGTGGATGTGCCCTCTTGCTCCTGGCCCCTTCCTTCAGCTTCTCCCACTTGATCTTGAACTTCTCGACGATCCTACCTAATCTTTCATTCTCCCTAGCTAACTTCTCATTCTCGACTCTCGCCTCGGCCAAATCTCTCTCGAGCGCAGCGATCCTTACCTCGCGATCGTCCTCCTCCTCTTCCGCCTCGCTCCTCTCCCTCTCCCTTTCCTTCTCCCACTCCGACTCGCCACCGACGACGACGGCGGCGCGGCCCTCCGAGAACTCCACATCGTCGGGCTCGTCGTAGGGTACGTGCAGCCAGGACTTGCGCTGGACTTGGTTGAGGATGTCGATACCGGCGTCGGGGTTGTCGCGGTTGTTGGTCTTGGAGAGGGCCATGAGGGAGTTCTTCAGCATGTTCTCGCTTTCTCGGGTTTTGCGTTGCCAGGATTGCATGGTGCGGGACATGTGGTCTATTGTTTGGCGAAGGCCCGTGTTTTCCAGTTGGAGTTCCTCTTTGGTTTTTGCGTGGCCGGCCAGGCCGGCGTCTCTTAGGTTCTGGGTTTGGGGAGGAGGGGATAGGGCTCTGGAGCAGAGGTCTCGGGGGAGGGATTCGAAATCGTCTATCGGGGAGTTTTGACTGGCTGGTGAGGCGTCGCGGCGGACGACGCCGGCGTAGGATAGTGTGCCGCCAGTTACGGGGACCACGTAAAAGCTTTCTCCGCCATTAGGGTCGTTGGTTGGCCAACCTTTTTCGAGGCCTCGGCCGCGGCCGTGTTTTTCTACCCAGCTCTTCGGGAGGACGTTCCGGCGGGCTTCGCGGTCTTTTTCCTCGTCTCCCTCGTCATCGTTTGGTAGTGGTAGGCCAGCGAAAGCTAGGGATGTGGCGAATGGACTGCCGACCCGTGAGATGAATGTGTTTAGCGAAGAGTAGAAGATGCTGAATCCTTCCTCGGGATCCTTTCGCTTGGGTTCGTCCGGGGGTAGGATGGTTAGTGGGTTTGTTGTTGGTTTCGCCGATACATCTATTGCTGGCGGTCGATCCCCCGTGCGCCGCCGGTTTGGCGACTGCGAGGATGCACCAGGAACCCTGGATGAGCCTGGGAGCTGGATCCCACGAGCAGACGCTAAATTTGTCGCTAGGGACGACGAGGACTTCTGCAACCTTGGCGGGTAAGGCGCACCACCGGTATTTGCGAACGGTAATGAAGGTGGGGAACTAGGTGTATCTTTCGGTGAGACTTTTTCCCCACCCTTCGATGGCTCAGTGGTAGTGCCCGAAGCCCCCGCTCCGACAACAGTATCGGGCCCACCTTGGCTTTCCTGATCTTTGCTCTTCTGTGCTGGCCGCTCGGCATCCTGTCGGAGTTGGGCTTCCCATCGTTGGTGCTCTTTGGTGAGTAGCTCGAGGGTGCGTAGGGCTTCGGGGTCTTTCGTTAGCTTTGCGGCAGCTGTGAATGAGGTCGCTGCCAGAGCGTGGGAATTTGCGGCTGCAAGGAGAGTGGCGGAAGGGTAAGGGGGCTGAACTGAGGAGAGGGCTTTTGAGGCCTGGCAAGCGTGCAAGTGGGCCTAGGGTTTGGTGTGTCAGTGTTTGCTTCGGTTGGAAACAGTGTAGTGGGGGGAGCTGTGGGGTGGGTATATTACTAGAGCCAGAGGTGATTCCTCCATGATGAGTTTAAACTGCGGGAGGGTAGCGGGGAGGCGCAGGGTTGGGGTAGGGCTTCAGAAGGGTTGTTGTTGTTGTGGAGTCGGATATGGCGGAGAATAAGAGAGAGATGAAGGTGTTCACCCGATGAGCTTTATCTTGAATCGAGCAGGAGTAACATTCAAAGTGTGGCTTTGAGGCTTAAGACTCACGCGGGGTGTTATTGTGGCGGTATTTAAACATCTAGACAGGGTAACCGATTTCAGCCTTATTATTCGTATCATAGCCTGTTTCATCAATATCACACACTTTCGCTTATCACCGATTTAGAGGCAAACATTCATCTTGTACGGAATTTTATTTTTCATAATCCTACAATGCAATACTTTTTGGATTATCTAAACACAATTAACTCATACAAGGAGCATCATGAGATTGCGGAAGGAATAGTCGCGGAAGACGGACATCAAAAACCCGATCTCGCGCTATTGGGCAATTATTATTTTTTCGTTTGCAGAAAGGAAAGAAAAGGGGAGAAAAGAACGTTTTATTTGCTGTCCGGCTGCTTGAGCCACTTGCCCAAGCCAAGCCCCTCGAGCACCTTGGCGAGTCCGAGGCCGCCAAGAATGTTCCTGACGATACCGCCCAAGCCAAGGGCGTCCAACTAAAATAGTTCCCGTCGTTAGTCTCCTACACTCCACAAACAAAGCGTGGAAAGGGCACAGAAGTGTGGGGGCTGCGCACCAAATTCCCAACAAGGCTCAAAACACCATTCAGTAGCAATCCGACGGCGGAAATGATTTGGAATAAAGGATCTCCGAGAAGGTCTAGGAGAGGGCCCAAGTTCTTGTTTGCGTGCGGCATGTCCTTGATCTTATCTTTCGCATTTTGGATCGTCTTTGTGACATCCCCGGTCAACTATTGTGGACGGTGGTTAGCTTTCCGGTTCGTTAGATGGGAAAAGAGAGGGAGGGAGAGAGGGAGGGGATGAATACTTCCGCAAGACCTCGAGCAAGGTGCTGCTCCTCTGATGAAGCTTCGCTGTCGGCTGCTTTGTACTGTGCATTGCGGGCAACCTTTCCGCCGGGGTCAAGGGCCTTGATAGCCCCGTGAGTCTCCTGTAGAATCCCGGTTGCCTGTTGGATAAGTGGCTTGAGCTGGTCGACTAGCTTCTCCTCGTCGAGGTCTTCTTTCTTGGTGTTGTTTGCTTTGTCGACATGCTATCACTCACCCTTAGCTCCCGTACTCAAACCGGAACCCGAAGGAGAAAGAAATGTAGCCCAGGAGGGTACTCACTTCGGTAATCGTTTGCAGAATTGGCTTCAATCTGTCGATAGCGGGGTCGATAATACCGGACATCTTCTTCGCGATCTTGGCGGCATCTTCTTCGGCGTCGCCATCGGATTTTATGCCCTCCTTTGTAGCATCAGCTGAAACCTTTTCGTACCTGGGAGCTGCGGCCTCCTCCGAGCTGATGGGCTCTGGGGGGACGCTCGTGAGGTCTCGCTGTATAGCTTCGGTAGACATGATGGGTAATAGAAATGTGGATAAAAGTGTTTTGAACGCGATAAAGTAGTAGTGAATTAGGCCAAATAACAATAGGCTTTTCCGTTCGATAAACTCTAGGGAACTCTCTTTTGGTGGCATTATATAAGGCCTTTTACCTCCCTAGCCTTCTAGCTCTACCCTCAAAAGGGTACTACCTACTAATACAGGCAGCTTAGTGGCTGAAGTAATGACCTCGTCATTGCGTCAGAATAGAATTGAATAGATGCAACACCCCTGGACCGAGTATGTTCCTACCCGAGCGCTCTTACGAAGGAGGGATCTTTGCTTGAACGTGCAATGAGAAGCCCAGAACCAGGATCCGACTTAGTGAAGTCCTTGGGGAACGAATTGGGGAAACCAGATTGCCAACGGGGTGTGCGTGCGATGGGAACCAATACCCAATCAGCACCGGGCATGACGCGCCAGCCACTACTCTTTTCCTTCGTGAGCGAGAAAAGTCGGAGGGGGTGTGGTGGCAAAGCCATCATAGGCAGTCACTCGGGGACGTAAAGTTGGGTGATTTTTCGATCAGCTAGGGAAGGGGGGAGCGGGTTATTAAAATTGTGCTGGGCGGTATATCACTACGGGGGGGTATGTCGGGAACACAGATACTCCCGGGGGTCCTCAAAATACGCAGTTCTTATCCCAACTTTATTTGAGTGAACCCCTTAGTGATATCATGGCGGCCGCCATACTAACAGTGTGCGTGTTTCATAGCCTGAGCTGCCTATCTGGCTTTCCGACACTCCTGCGGGGTCAGCATGCCTCCCGGCCCGGTTTTACAGGGGAAGAGGGGATTATTTTTTTCTAAGCCTAGGCTCGGGAGCCTACGAGTAGACTGTATGCAATTTGTGGGATGTGCCCCTCGTGCTGCGGGGTATGATTTCTGCGGCATTGGGCACTCTATCGATCCAACTTGATTTATTTCCCGTCCCACCTCTGCACCGCCCGGTTGCACGGAAATCGAGTATCATGGGCTACTGTGATGGGGTAAAATCTTCAGCTACCAAGATACAGAAGGAACCAAACTTGATATTCTACCCTCAAAACGCTGGCTAACCATGGCATTAGCATGTAATCGCTGCGACTGAGTCTTGGCAGGAACCAACCCTTGTCCCTTCGTTTTTTTCCTGTTGGCCATCCCTGTAATGACGTTTCCGACAGGGCATGCGTTCAAAACCGGCCTTGGCCTGCATATCAACGGGGCACACGCTCCCATCTATCTTGTCCAACGTCACAGGATATCCAATTCAAGGAAGGTCGACAGTCGATGATGGGACCCTAAGGAACTCTCTAGAGATCATGTTCTCTGATCTTTGGGTTTTATCTGACGAAGAGTGGGGAATGTTTTTTTTTATAGTAAATGTTGGCAGAGTATATTAAGTACGGAGCTTTTCCCGCCTTTGAGATCTTATCTTGGATTCGGATTTTTTTTTTCAAAGGAGAAAAAAAAGAACTCTAATTCCTATACATTTGTGCACTCACGATATATCTGACGAATACTTAACATTCTCTTTTTTTCCTTATATTGCTCTTGTCTTTTTAGATCCCACACGAACCATCCGGCGAAATGGCAACAGCAGAAGCAACGAAGCCAGAGACGGAGGAGGCGGGCTCGATCCCAGGATCCCCCGTCCGAAGTGAGAGCCATGGCAACAGGAGGCGGGATCAACGGAATGGCGATACTAACGGCAATGGTCCGGAAAATCGAAGTGATCGAGCTTCGGATGACCATGATAACGGCTCCTCCGAGGCCGGCGCTCCCACCTCCGACAACGAGCCCCCAGCCCGGTCGCGATCTCGTCGTGGCGGGAAGAGGAGACGAGGAAAGAGGGGCGTTGGTGGCAACCTTCGGTCTGTAGACGAGACGGACGACGATTACGATGAGCAGGAACAGCAGAGAGCCCAGCAGCAGCAGCTCCAGCGCCAGCGCCAGCAACAGATGCAGCAGCAGCAACAGCAACAACAACAGCAGCAAGTGCAGCAAACTGGTGGCGGAGGCGGTGGAAGAGATAAGCCCTTAAAACTAAGGTTGGACCTTAATCTCGAAATAGAGATCGAGCTCAAGGCGAAGATCCATGGTGATTTGGAGTTATCGTTATTGTAAGCGTTTCCAACTGCTTTAAACATATTGGGCAGACCTGCTAACCGCATGGAGGTCATGAAACTTAGTTCTTGAGGTCCTCCAGCCTTCAGACCTCAAACCGTTTTTTCTTTCTTTTTCTTTTTCTTTTTCTTTTTCTTTTTCTCTTTTTCTCTTGATTTCTTTCTTTCTTTTGTATTAAATGGAGGCGATTGGGATTTTTGCTTCAATTTGGTGAAAATGGGATGGGGGCAGGGTTTGATAGAGTAACTACTTTGTATTTAGTCTTTCATTATTATGGGCGTCCAGTTCCCTGAGCCCGCTCACGGCCTATCAATTAATTCGTGTTTATGATACCTTAAATGCGAATTTCGTATTAGATTTTTTGCTAAAAACTAAGCTCGAAAATATTTACTGAGCCACTTAGCCGATATAAATTCGGCTTTTGGCGGTGGGGAGTGCGGGGTTGGTAGGATATCTTGGGTGGAATACGGTACTCGTAGACAACTGCAGAATCCCGAACAGTTGAGCCGTGCTCTAGTCTATGTCGTTCGAGTTGCCTCCTCGGGTAAGGTTTTGCATTTGTTGGCGCTCCCGAGTCCAAGCTGGGCACTATGCCAATCTTAGATCTACGAGCCAAACAGAAGCCAAAGCCCCCGGGGATCCTGTCACCCGATTGGCCAACCGATCAATTTCCGTTTCTGGTGCCTGGCTCCAACTCGCTAGCGCTAGTATGTTTTTCAGAGGGGCCGGCCAGCTCACCCTTTTGCTATGGATCTCATAGCGTGGAGTTTAGTTAATTATTTGAGGTTCCAGTAGCTGCCATTCTGCGAAAAAATAGTGACTTTACCAAAGCTCGAACAAGCACAACGTTACAAATACGCCCCAGAAAGGACAAACACTGGCAAGTGAGCCTGGAGAAGCCCCAGATGCCCGTTTGTCTATCACTATCCTGCCCTCCATTCTCGCTCCCAGAATCCCTGTGCCGAGACGTCATAGGCGCAACACCAAACCTAACCCCGGGCCAATCGTTGCTTCCTGTCATTCACTTTTCCGCCCTGGCTCGCCGGTCACGTTGAGATCCATGCCGAGTGATGTAACTCCTTCGGGCTTCCACGACAATAAAATTACCCAAATGACTTAAAACCTGGAATAATTGCGTCAGATCTTTCCTTTTATTTTTAACAGGTTCTTCTCTGGTCAGGCAAAGCTTGGAAGCCACATCGGTACCGGTAGTAGGGACCCCAGGTGGGAAGTGTGTAACCGCCCCCTCCCAATTAGATTATATCGATTGGCTGAAGGTAATAGACTAGACTGCAAGTATTTTGGATTTGGAGCTGTGGTAGGTTCGCTTGTGTTTGCACGCAAGCCGCGCTGTGGCGAGAGGGGTTACAAACTTTCCTGCTACCGCTTCTAGAACCATGGTCTCTGGTATTCGAACTATCTACGCCATCTTGGACCCATTTGGACTCCATTCCAAGAAAGTGCTTTGGCGAAGGTGGCGGCAGTGGGCAGGGGGGTGGGTTAGAGTAAAAAAAAAACAGGTTACAGGGGAAGGTACGTGTTTCTAGGAATGAGTGCGTAACGGAAAACAGTAGCGCTAACTAGCCTAGCAGGAATATATAGCATCTATCTCACCCATTATCTCTGTCTCTTCACTACTCAAACCCCCTCCATCAGCCTTCCGTCTTCTACACTATCCCCACCGCCTTACTTAATACTAATCCCCTGAACTCTTACTCCTTATCCCACACTACCGTTTAATCCCAGCAATGGCAACACAAGGTCAAACCCGGGCCAGCGACCTCTCGGAGACCGAATCCGAATACGACCCACCCCCACGAGCCCAATCCCGCCGCCGGGGTCGCGGTCGCTCGAACAGAAACAAGCAAGCCGGTGGCCAGCAACAACAGCAACAATCCGGTCCCCTCCAAGGCCTTGGCGCTGGCCAGCAGCTCTCCCAGACAACCGGACAGATCGGCGAAGTAGCAGGCGGCCTAGGCGGGGCGGTCTCAAATACCCTTGGCCAGACGGCCGGTCAGGTTGCCGGGGGGGGCGGAGGCAAGAAGAACGATACGCTGCGGTTGAGGTTGGATTTAAACATCGACATTCACGTCGAGCTCCGAGCTAAGATTCATGGCGATCTTGAGCTTTCGCTGCTGTGAGTGATCCCTTAGCATTGTATTTGCTCCCAATTTTCCTTTTTGTTCTTTTTTTTAGGGGGCATTCTGAGTTGGGTGCGCGATAGCTCATGAGGACTGTCGTTAGGGGTTAGACAGTGAAAGAGGCTAAGTTGTTACTATTTCGTGTTTTTTTAGAAATTGAGGAACCCTTCCTTCCCTTTCTTGAAAAGATTTTGCTGTCTTTATCTATCTACACTTTGTTCTATACCGGCGGGTTTTGGGGGTGAGAAACAAATGGAGGGGGAGGGAGAGGGGGAAGAAAGTAGGTTTTTGGTCTTAATTCCGGCTCTTTTTTCGGCCTTTTCTTTTTTTTTTTGGGGGGGGGGGGTGGTTACTCTAAGTTGTGATAACGGATTGTAACATTATTCTTGTTGTTTTCCTTTCCCTTTCCTGTCTTCTTTCTTCGAATCTTACCATTTCTGTGCATCGTGAATAAGAAGATATATGAAGATTTTATGATTTTTTTCCACCAAAATATCGCATCAAAAAAAGCACTCAGCTTGTAATGTTTCTCCAGACGCCAATTATTCCATGGTGGGGAGGGAAGGCACCCCGACAGGAGCAAGATAGCCAACCGCCCCTGCTGCACCGTTTTGCAGAAAAGCCAGACACCAAATGTCACTCGCTTGTCGTAGGAATCATGGCGGGAGGAGAAAACCTAACGTGGCACAAGACCGGTTTTACTGCATCCACCACGATGCAACACCCGACAAGGGATCGAAAAATCAGTGACGTCTTGCCAGAGAAAATCTTGGCCCGGACCCAACCCCCGTTTACTGGATCAACCCTGACTCAACTTCCCACGAGACTCCCTCCATCCATTATATCCATTTGCCCACGGGACGCCACCCTAACACCCACTTTCCCAAAGTCTTCAGGAAAAAGAAAAGAGGGAAAAAAACAAAACAAAGAGTCTCATCGTGTCGTGCGGTTCAGGCAAAGGGTTCTGTATCATCATCATCTAGCCCTACGTAGACAGGAAGGCAGACAAACAAACAACCCCCCCCTGTTGACAGATATCGTGCAAGCACAGCACAGTAAGGAAATGGTCCTCGGCCTCCTAATCCTAACCGCAATCCCAACAACAATCGGCGTGGCCCAAGGGATAACCCAAGACCGCCGACAGCGTGACGCCGAAGCCGCGGCGAAAGCTGCCGGCTTACCGACTTACTTTTCACTCTATACATCATCAGATATAAGAGAATTAGACTCTAAAGATATCACAATCCGTGATGGAAAGGTCCTCCCCCTCCCCCTCCCCCTTCCCCCCTCTCCCCTTATTAATACCGTGCTGAACATTCCTTTTTGTTGTCTCTCAAGTTCTACATCGGTTGCAAAAACCACCCTTTCGCCGGGTATCTGCGTGACATGCTGGGCACCGAGATTGGGGCCATGGTGACGACGACGTGCAATGACCCGCCGGCCATGGGCTGGGTTTACGTGCATGCGGAAACGCACGAGGTGCGCGTGGGGAACAAGGCAGAGGCGTTGGAGCATAGGTTTGGGGTTTGGGCGTATGAGAATGGGCTTGTGATGGATGGGAAATCGGCTTTTTGGGCTGTCGAGGGTGATGCGGGTGAAGGGGGGTGGCGGTTGTATTATTTTGAGGATGGTGACGAGGGGGAGAAAGAGTGGAGGAGGAGGAGGGGGGGAAAGAAGGCGGTTGAGATTAGTGTTAAGAAGACGAATATAACCGATCTGATTCCGTCAAAGTAAGTAAGGGGGTGTGGCGATGTCGGTGGAGAAGTTTTTGTTTGTGGTGCGGTACTGTGTGGGGAATTGGTTGGTATGTAGGTTAGTACAGAATTGCCTTTATGAATACAGGCGTAATACTCTTCCTGGGGGGTCGACTTTTGTTCCTTACTTCGCTCTGTTTCTAAAAGTACGGGTGCAAAAGTACTCGTCCGGCAAAGCAACGGCAACCCCACTACCACTACAAATTTACTACCTATTCAACCACAACTGCTTAGAATAAACTGAAAATATGTGTAGACATCCAATAAA